>Ga0247841_10000049_pt1 | contig 291381 bp, 234 predicted proteins | sample LaCruzMarch2015__2_FD_192410 | JGI IMG/M metagenome (GOLD analysis project Ga0247841, IMG submission 192410) | Freshwater microbial communities from meromictic Lake La Cruz, Castile-La Mancha, Spain - LaCruzMarch2015_18m | ecosystem: Environmental > Aquatic > Freshwater > Lake | place: Spain... | reverse complement strand
TCGCCTTATTCTGTTCATCCCATTTCTTGTAAGCGGTATTCGCTATCTTTAACAGACCATCTTCACCAGATTTCATTGCTTCCAGACCTTCTGGTGTCAAATACCAAATTCTTTTTTTCTTCAATAGAAATCCGGCTTTTATACAATCGATACTATAAAATTGCAGTATTGTTTGCCAACGAAGATAACCGGTCTTTTCATATCTCTCTTTTGCCCAATCGTCTAATTGGACTCGCTTTTCAACCTCCGCCACGACCTCCCGTCCCGGCGCTTCATTACCTCTTTCTTTTAATATCTGAAAAGCGGCATAAATAACCTTCGCGGCTAATGTCCATGACCTTGATAAATTTTCTGATGACATATTTTACCTCCAATCACAATTCCATTTTATCAACTTTAAAGTATTGTTCATTTATTGATGCGTTGTACAACCTTACATTTTTATATTGAGAATCGCTTTTAAAAAAATCTATCATCGTGTCTTTCAATTCCTTTTCCATTTTATATCCAAAAATGACTCCTTTGACTATATCTGATGGAAATTTAAATAAATAGATTTTTTCATCTTTTTCATTTGTAACAGTATCCGCATCCTTAAGTAATTTTACCATTCTCCATTCTTTTTCATACTGCCAATCCAATCCTTTTGTAAAAAACAATTTATCATAATTGAAATCTTCAACTAATGTTTCACATGTTGGAATTTCATTTTTATAAACAATTTTTTTTAATCCTCGAGCATCATTGTTCCCCTTAGCATTTACATTAAAAAAAGCACTTGATTCATCAAATTCAATAATAAATCCTCGATGATTAGAAGAATAATGAGACCACATCGGAATACTATCACATTCCTCACTAAGTGATAAAATTCCGAATTGATTACTTACTATATCGGGAAATGTTTTTACAAAGTATAACTCTGAATATTTTATTACCTGTATTAGCATATTTCGAACATTTGAAAATAAACTTAGCATCAAATCACTTTGATTCTCAAAGAGAGGTTGGAGTGATAATTTTATATCTTTCTGAGATATTGTTATGTTGTAATCTTTCTTGAATAAATCAGTAACATTTTTTGATAATACATCTATTTGTAAAGATTCTTTAAATGCTTGGTCCAAAGCATTGACTTTAAATTCATCAGACATAAGACGTTTTATTTTTGGTTTTAATTCTGTTGGATCATTCAGTGAATTTGGCTGTGTAAATCGGATTAAATTATTTTTCAGAACATCAAATCTTTCAAAGCGAAGATATTTATATAAACTCATATTTTACTCTGTATCTATTCCTAATACTATTTCCCCTCCACCACCTTAATCTCCTCCTTCGTCAATCCGTACATTGTCAGAATCACAGATTACACTGATTTATGGATTTCACAGGTTCCCTTTCCCGGTTTCACTCTCCGTAATCAGTGAAATCTGTGCAATCTGCTTAATCAGCGATTCAGACATTTTCCACTACCTTTATCTCTTCCTCCGTCAAACCGTATAATTCATACACCAATTTGTCGATCTGCGCATCGGTGGCGGTAATCTGACGCTGGATGACTTCTTTCTCCGGCGGCGTGTTGACTTCCGGCAGACGCTTATGCAACGCCAGCATCGTCTCAACCAACGACACCATGCGGTCATGCCGGGCTTTGTCAGCCGGATTATCGAAGTCGATGGCGCGTATGGGAAGCTTCTCTAAATTGACAACTTTTACTTCGGCAAAGACTCTCCCTTTTTCAGGAATTAATTGACGATACCACCAAGTCATTACCTTTGAATTTAACAACCCTAGTAAATATGAATAATTCAAATCCTTATCTAAGATTTTTACGTTATGTACATTTTTTAGCGAAAGGTACTGATTTTCGTCAATTTGCGCGATTATGGAATCTGCTGTTTGGCGAATTACAATTTTCACTTTTTCGTCAAACGGGGCAGCATAGCGTGGCTCTGCAAGCCAATTTCCGTAACTAATCCATCTTGATTCTTGTATGTTCCAAGTGTATCTGTGGAAATCCCTGCCCATTAAATACTGGCGATAAGTTTTGTCAACTTTGTAATTGGAATCGTAAGATTTATTTTCGACAATTGTCTGTGTTTGCGGGGGCTTCCCTTTTCCTTTTCTGTAAGGCGTTAGACCGCAAACTATACGAGAGGCTTTCCCGAAAATCGTTCCTTTTTTTGAGATTTTAGAAAAAAGCCTAAATTCTTTGGAGTTATCATTTTGAAGGAAATTTGCTTCTTCTTGTTCAATAAGAATTTTTTGTTCAAGCGTCATGGAATTTCCAATAAATTCCGCTGAATTATTCTTGATTTCGGTCAAATCAAATTTATTGTTTGGAGTTTTGGATTGTTCAAGAATTTCGATGCAAGTTTCAACAATCGCGTCTTTAAAAACAGGCTTACGGAATAAAAGTATTTTCTGGAATTTATAATTACTCAACAATGATTTTCTGAAAGTCGTGTAGGTTGGCATATAAAGCCAAGTTGAAGGAATGATAAATCCTTGAAGCCCATGTTTTTTTATGAGAAGTAAAGATTGATTAACAAATAAGATAAAAGAATCTGCAATGTTAACTGAAACATTGAATTTTTCCGCTAAGTAATGTCGAGTTTCTTGTAAGAATTCTGCTCCCCACGGCGGATTCCCGATCACCGCATCGAAGCCGCCGGATTTATTATCAAAATTTCCTTTCGTGTCTTTTCGTGTGTTTCGTGGGCTAAATATTTCCGGAAATTCCTTCTCCCAGTCGAAGACATTGATCCGCAGAGCTTCCTTTTCATCGAACAGGCTCGCTTGCTGGTGTTCGTAGTAATCGGGGCCGATCAGCGAGTTGCCGCATTTGATATTATTGGCAAGATTCGGCAGGGCGCGTTCATGCCACAGTCCCAATTGCCGCGCAAGGGTTTCGCTGTTCTCGTTTTCCAGCACTTTCAGCAGAAGACTGAGTTTAGTGACCTCCACGGCATTAGAATCAATATCCACTCCATAAAGATTGTTCAGCAGGATGCGTTTCTTCTCAGGAGTTGATAGAAACCAGTCGCCGCCTTTTCCGGAAAAGATCGCCTGTGTCGCGGTTTTGCGCTTCCCTTTTTCCGCTTTTACAATCGGAATGATTCCGGTCTTTTCATAATCCCTGCGGTAATATTCCAGATGCCAGTCCATCAGGTATTGGAAAGCGCCGAGCAGAAATGAGCCACTGCCGCAGGCGGGATCGAGAATGCGCAGTTCGGAAACCTCGGCAGGCGTTTTGTTTTCCAGCAGGCTGCCGACGGTGTTTTTCACGATGTAATCCACGATGTACTGAGGCGTGTAATAGACGCCGCCCGCCTTGCGCACTTCCGGCTTTTCCTCGATGCGGGCATGATGCCCGGCAGTCAGGGAAATGCGTTTTCCGAGAAATTGCTCGTAAGCATTGCCGAGAACTTCCACCGGCAGAACGCTGAATTCATACGGGCAATCGGGATAATAGAGATTGCGGACGATCTCTTTCAGCGATTTATCGTCAATTGTCAGCATCGGTGTAATCGTATCGGGATTCGTGCCGTCCTTTTCGGTGAAGTGAAACAGTCCGGAATTGTAGCGTTCGTCGGCGCGGTAATAAATCTCGACCAGTCGCGGATAGACGCGCTCGCCATTCAGCAGGGATTGAAGCGGATATTGCGTTTCGATGCCGCGGTCTTCGCTCATGCGCAGGAAGATCAGGCGGTCGATGGTCATCTGCACGGCGTAATTCAGTTCGCGCTCGGAGAGATTCAGATTGCGCAGGGCAATGTTATGAGCAAGTTTAATTCGCCAGTTATCGAGATCGTTCAGGAAGTCGCGGTCGATCTCGGCACGTGGTTTTTTACCCTGTTTGCTCTGGAGAAATCGCTCGAAGTCGCCGCGCAGAACCGCCTCTTTGGAAAATGCCGCGTGAATGGATTCCCAATTCTCGACATATTCCTGATAAGTATAATAAAGCATGCGTCCGACGTGCGTTTTGTCCGTGATGGCAGGTTTGAGAGTTGTATCGTAAACGATGAATTCCTCGAAATCAGTCAGGATCGAGACCGGCAGTTTGGCGCTGTAGGCATAGCGGCGCAGTTGAAACGCCGGAGCGGGATCGTTTTTCAGATCGACGGACGGTTTCTTGGTTTCTAAGAAGAATATGCGTTTGCCACCGATGCGGAATGAATAATCCGGGGCTTTAGTCGTTGTACCGACACGCACTTCGTCCTCGTGAATGACATCGCGGAATGCCAGCGAATGGCCGGAAACATTGTTGACATCCCAGCCGAGCGCTTCCCAGAACGGATTGACGAATTCGACGCGCACTTGTGTCTCGTTATACTTCGGATTCTTGTATTCGGCGAAGTTATGGGAGAATTTTTCAACGAGTTCGGCGATTGATGCGGTCATGATTTCTTTCATCCGTTCCAGAGGGTTTTGATATGATCGAAACGAGCCATTGATTTGTACGGATTTAAACTATCGACTTTTTCTAAATAAAACAATTTATCCTTCTAACATTTTCCCATATTTTAGGTTGTGTCAGGTCCTCAGACCTGGCACAGATAAGCCTCCCGGAGGTTCCAAACCTTCGGGAGGTTGATTATTCGCTTGAGGTCATTCTTTGACCCGCCCGGAGGTTTCTTTCCTCCGGGTGGTTTAGAGTTAATCATCAAACATATACTTTTCAATTATTTTCTCTTTTGTCTTTTCTTTCAGATATTCCATAACGAATTCCCGGTAATTTTGACTGCTACCGAAATTGTCAAACATGAATGATTTATCCGTAAGAGAACTATTACGTTCTCCGGTCCAGTCCTTATAGTTAGAAAATTCCCATTGTTCCGGCAATGTGACCAACCCCGCTTTAACTGGATTTAAATGAATGTAACGGCACAGATGTAGATTATGCTCATCCTTCTCAATGTGGATATGCCTGAATCGGCCTTGAAAAAGCGTCCCTTTACGATCTTGTTGCATGTTCACTGCCTGAGCATAAGTGTTAAAAACATCCCGCATGAATTCCGATATGCCATTCTCCGCATCTTGTCTGATAACGAAATGATAATGATTTGGCATCAGGCAATAGACAATCAGCGAGAGGCTGTACTTGTCTTTATATTTACTCATGAGTCGCAGGCAATACGAATAATTTTCAGCATTGAAAAAGATCAAATCCCGATTTGCGCCACGATTGTAAATGTGGTAATACCCACCTTGATAGAATTCTTTTTTACGGTAAGGTGACATAGTGTTCCAAGCCTCCAGAGCCTCCCGGAGGTTCCAGAATCCTCCCGGAGGTTCCAAAACCCTCCCGGAGGTTCCAAAACCTCCGGGAGGGTTTCATTCAAAACATTCACGGATTCGTTCCGGTTTCGGTCTCTGTTCCTGTTTCAATCGCCGGTTCCGTCTTCGTCGAACTCTTCCTGCGGGTTACCGGTTTGAACTGCTGCAGGATTTCCGGCTTGTCCTGAAAAGCAATCGCCGCGGCCTTACGGATGATGAACATCGTTTTCTCGATCTCTTTAGCGAGCGTGTTCAATTCCACCAAATGCGTTTTCTGAGTGTGCTTCGCATCTTCCTGTTTGTTCTCGCTGTCGATCATTCCCGCCAGCAAGGTGTCTAATTCATCAAAGTCGGCTTGTTTGAGTCCACTCTGAATCAGAAGCGCCTTATGAACGGTCGCCGATTCTTTCAGATGCGAAAGATCGGAAATGATCGTCGGAACAGGCGTTTTGGATGAGATGGCAATCATGTAGGTTTTTAAGGTCGGTTTATCATCGATAAAAACGATTTTCGCCGCATTCTTGGTTCGTTCGATCAATTTCAGAGTGTTGGCAATGACCGTTTTTTGTTCGGTCGATCGAAATACCTTCTGGTTCTTCGAATCGTTAAAGGTCGTATCCTTCTGTCTCACTGTGGCGATTTTCGTCTCGAAATTCGTTACCTTTTCCTCCGTAATGCCTACACCTGCCAATTCCGTCGGAAATTTCTTCGTCGTCGTCAGCAGAATGTTTGCTTCTTCCATTACCCGGTTGATTTTTTTGGACATTTTTGAATCCTCCTGTTTTTTTACCTCTTTTTTATTTTCTCTGTTTCCCTTGATTTTTCATGGAAACCTCGTTTTTCATTTTGGGAAAGAATTATTTGGTTTGTGAATCCAATTATTTTTCTTTGGGAGAAAATAATTTGTCTGCGCAACCAATTATTTCTTTTTGGGAATAAAACATTTCTATATGGGAACAAATTATTCGTATAGGAAAGTAAAATATTTCTCTTGGGAACTTCATCTTTTTCTTTGGGAAGTCGTTGTTTCTTTTTGGGAATGAATAATTTCTTTTGGGAAGAAATAATTTGGCTTTGGGAAGAAATATTTTGAGTCTGTACAATAAACTGTGTCAATTTGAAAAAAGAGAAAGAATAGATATACTAAAGACAAGAAAGGAAGATTTTTCCATCCATTTAGAATTCAGTAAATAATAAGCAATTATGTATTGAGTTTTTTCGCCGTATAATTCATTTGGATTGTGTTTTGTTTTTAATGGATGAAATCGCGGCATTTCTGCCTGTTTCTCTTCTCCCGGACAATTCAGTGCATTCACCCGCAATGTCAAAGAACGGAAAAGCGATTCGTTTGTCAAAATCAAGAACGGTTTAATTTAAAGATGGAATTTCTAAATGCAAATTTATTTTAAACACAAAGACACGAAGACGCAAAGAAAGAGATATGCTAAAATAGTCATGACCCAATGATTTTTATGAGCCGTAAGTTTTTCTAATAGAAAAAGAAATTTATTGTTGACAATATGCAAATAATATCTTACATTACATATGGTATTATTGACATTAAAAGTGGTAATCTGAAAGAGGACACTATGAACATGAAACTCAAATTGGCACGGGTCGCACTGAATTTATCTCAACAGGAACTGGCAGATCGGGCAGAGGTTACGCGCCAGACGATTGGAATGATCGAGAAAGGTGAATATAATCCGACATTGAAACTTTGTATCAAAATAGCCAAAACACTTGGAAAAACATTAGATGAATTATTTTGGGAGGAAAACTCAAATGCTTAAGAACAAATGCAAATTGGATGAACGCCAAAAGAATGTTGTGCAACGCATTTTCTCTATCATGTATATTTTGACGATTTTTTCCCTCGACGGAATACTAATTTTCCGACAGTATTTCCTGAACCAACCAGTTTCAGAATATGAGGAAATCGCAATTCTCCTGACAGTCAACGTACTGGTGGTTATCGCCGCATTTCTGTACTTCGTCGGATTTCCATTTAAAAAGGTCAGATTATTGAACATGTCTGCTATTTATTGCGCATTCGTCATTATAGGAACACTCTTCACTATCTGGTTTCAGAAACTGGATGAGTGGACAATCATTCTGATTAAATTTGGACGAATTGCCGCTATTTGTGCGATTTTGGGACTGATTTACTATTTATTCGCTTATTTGGGTCAGCGGCGGACAGATGGTGAAGAAAGCTGAGACGTTCAGAAGATAATTAAGCGTTCCGGTACAGGTTCTTTTGCCGGATATAGTCCAATACTTTAGAAGGGATTGACTCCTCAACTGTCTGGTTATTTCGAATATTCTCCCTGAGTTCACTCGAAGAAATGTCCATCAGCGGCGTCTTCGCGAATCGAACCTGGGATAAAATCTCCGGCGGAACGGAATCGGCATCAAAGCCCGGCCTGCAGGCGACAATGACATTCGCCAAACTGAGAATGTTTTCCGGTTCGCGCCAGGTAGCGAATTCTGCCAGGCTATCGCCTCCGATGAGCAAAAACGTTTCCGTTTTTCCAATCTTCCATTTTGATTGAATTTCCCTCAGCGTATCTACGGTAAACGAAATGCCCTGACGTTTGATTTCGATGTCGGAAATTTCAAAATGCGGAGAACCGGCGATTGCCAATTTTAACATCGCCAGCCGATGCTCCGATGCCGAGCAGATTTGATGTGTTTTATGCGGCGGAATGAATACGGGTACGAACAAGATGCGATCGAAGGCGAATTCCTTTTGCACCGCGTCGGCGATTCGGAGATGGCCGTTATGCGGCGGATCGAATGTGCCTCCGAATACGCAAAGATTCATGAGTGTTTTTTCTTTCCCTCTTTAGCGATTTTCTTCAATTCTTTCTCGTATAAAATCTTGAGATATTGAGATCGCGAACGTTCGGAATCAGTCTTGATCTTGGCGTCGATTTCCGGCAGTAATTTCTGGTACTCATCGAATTGTCTCAACTTGATGTAGCAACGCGCTTTTTCGATTTTCGCTTCCGTCACCCAATCAGAATCGTAATAATCTTCCAGCATTTTGTTGAGATAAAGGAGCGCGGAATCCCATATCTGCATTTTCCGGTAGAGGCGGCCGCTCTCGAACAGTTTCCGGGCAAGGCGGTTGCGGATTTCCAAAATTTTCTCTTCGGCATCTTTTTGATATTTGGAATTCGGGAAAGCATCGATGAAATCCTGAAAGTTCTGAAGCGCTTTTAACGAATTGTCCTGCTCGAGTTGATAACGTGGAGCCAGTTTGAAATATGACATAGCGATTTTATAGTAGCCGTCTTCCACCAGCGGCGAATAGGAATAGCGTTCGACCAGCTGCTGATACTCGGCAATGGCCAGCAGATATTCTTTTTTATTGAAATTGCACTCACCGAGATAATATTGAGCGTCGTCGGAAAGATCGCCGCCGGGATTGTTGAGAACGACCATGCTGTAGTTTTCGATCGCCTTGTCCCATTTTTTCTTTTCAAAAGCGGTCTGCGCCCGTTCATAGTACGAACCGAAATCGGATGGAATTGTTTCTTTACTGGAAGAGCAACCGAATAAAAATCCCAGAATTGTCAGAATGAAAATCCGGTTGAAATGCTTTACAAATTTATCTGTCATATTTTCTCAGTTTCCTTTTTATCGACAATTATTAAAAGATCCAGTCAGTCGATTCGTTAAAAATTCACCATCAGCACCAAACCGCGAATGGGTTGTCGGTATGTAACGTCGGCCATGAATCCCATGTTCCAGCTAACGTCATTTTTTCCTTCGGAATGGTAATGTTTCGCGGCAATTTGCGCATGAAAGGCGCTAAACAGGTGATTGAACATGATCGCCGTCGCAAAATTAGTCGCCATTTTCAATGCCTGATTCGAGTCATAACGCTGATTCAAATATTTTTCTCGTTTGGCGCTGTTTTCCAATTCATCCTTCCGGGTTGTATCGATGAGCGAAATGTCATAATCCGACCAGCCATTTGCGAACTGGTCGTATTTCCCGATATTTTCATAGTAATCGCGATTTTTAATCGCCGTCAACTCACCGGTTTGAGCGCGGTAAACGTAGTCCGGAAGTTTGATTGAGAGGCTGTCATTGACGATATATTCGCGATCATTGTAATAAACCCAGATATTATGCGAACCGCTCAAATTGAAATATTCCTGCTCCAATTCCGACCCGGATTGACAATTTAAAAACCAATCGTAGATATCCCAATTGGTGTCGGCATACTTTTTATATTCCTTTTCAATGTCTTTTCCGGTGCTTTGCCGGTTGAAATACATCGTCCAGCAGAAAGTTTCGACGGCTAAAAATCCTGCTGCACGCCACTTGGCCCCGGCATAGAATTCACCCGCACCCGGGACAACAGCAGACAGGAGAAACGCTAATCCGGGCGATTTTTCATAATTAAAGACAAACGTATCTGTCTCTGTCTGGGCAAATTTCAAATTAGACAAAAGCGCGGCACTTCCCGAAGACGGAACCGCAGAAGGCCGTTGCAAGATTCCTTGTCCTATTGCCAGAGCGGGAATTAGAATTCCCAGCAAGATCACGGCTGTCAATGCTTTATTTTTCATATCTCCTCCATCAAAGTCCAAAAAGGATGGTTAAATAAGATCTCCATTCTTTTCCGTAAGTGTGCGTTTTATTTTGCCGGTCGGTCAGTTGAAATTCATCCAATCCATAGACAAAATTCAGATTGATCGCTGTTGGATAATTATAAAACGAGAATCCGCTGAATTGCAGTTCGACACCAACGTCCTTTTTAAAATCACCCACGATGTTCTTCACGACACTGGCCGGATTCTTCGAAAACACGTCCCAGCCCATAGCGGGATAACCGTCCACCTGATTCCAGGCATTTCCGGCCTCGACGAAAGTCCCGATGAACGCGTTTTGCATATTGAACGATAACAATTGAATATCCTGTTCGAGAAAAATCGGCAAACGCCACGTATAATGTACACTGAAAAGATTTCTTCCTTCAATACTATAATAAGGATAGCCACGAAGTCCCGGCATTCCGCCCGCAAATAAATTGAAGAATGAATCGAGTTGCGGCATGGAAATCCACCCGAAGCGCCACTTCAGATTCCCTACAAGCGACGGCAATAACGGATAACGATGATGCCAAACGCCTTCCTGCTCCACTTTCCAGTAATAATTGTTTCGAAATACTTCCTGCAGAGTGCCGAAATCCTCATAAACACCAAAACCGATCATGAATTTGTCGTAGTTTCGGGAGATTACCGTCGTGATATCGACGCCGTTATTCGGATTCGTATCTTCGTTGACATTTGGCAGGACGTTTTTAAGATGCCAGTTCAACCGAAAATCAAGGCCGTGGTAATAATCGTATGTAAATCCGCTGGAATAATAGTCTTCGGACGGGATTTTTTCATCAGAGGATGTCCGATATTTTTGCACGTCCATGTCCAATCGAATATGATTGATTCCACCCATCGGTAAAGACATCCCAAAGATTGCTTCAGTAAGGTAAAACGTATAGTCCTGTTCTATCGTTATAGGACCCCATTTGATCTGACTATTTAATATACTTTGGCTCATGTTGTAAAATTCAAAAAAGAAAGTCGGTTTCCACTGATGATATTCGAGCAGAAGAAACAGATCATGGTCTTTGATACGATTGATCGAGGCGCCGCCGAAAATATTGAACCGGTTGAGAATTTCCGACGAATAAAAGTAAAAACCCGGTTTGACGGTTCCGTAATCGATTGTCAGTCGCGGCGAGACAAATATCTTGGAAAACCGATCCGAATATTTGGTTGGCTCGGCCAGCGATAACGACGAAATCGGCATGTTTCCGGGAATCAGGTTTGCGTAATCGGAATAAACCGCTTTTGCCAGATCAATCGCTGCCGGTTGTCGAACGATCGCGATTTTAAACGCGGAATCGTCAAGCAATGAGTAGGCGAGTTCACCGTTCATATTAACAGATGGCATAAAAGCGCCGCCGGACACATTGGTTAGCAACTCTGTTTGCCCGGATGCCGTTGATCTTCGGTAAATATTAAAAATTCCCGTCTGATCCGACGAAAAATAAATCCATTGTCCGTCGGGACTGAAGCAAGGATTTCGCGTGTCATAAGATTCGGTATCGAAAGAAACGAGCGAACCGGTCGCAACATCGATAATTGAAATATCCCGCCCGTGTGCGGTAACAAAATCGAAGGCCAGCGATTTACCGTCCGGCGACCAACTCGCGGAGAAAATCTCCTCACCGTTGTTGAAATTTGTCAACTCGCGCGTTTCGTTGGTTTGAATGTTCAGTAAAATCAGGTTTGACGTTCCGTCTTTGCCGGTGACATAAACCAATTGATTGCCATCGGGAGAAACCGCAGGATTATAAGCACGGGCGAACTTCGTGACCTGTTTTTCTTTATGTTTTTCCAGATCGTAGGAATAGACGTCATAAAAAACCGAGCCATAGCGATTGGGTTTACTTTTTTTGGAATAATAAACGACTTTCCCGTCGGGTGAGAGCGCAATTTTCGACCGGACTTTTTCCTGGATGAGTTTGGATTCTTTCGTTCGCATGTCATACAAATAAAGCGATGTCTGCGAATAATAATCCATGTCTTTATTCGATAAATAAAAAAGAAGAGAATCGCCGGAAAATTCGGGGTAAAATTGTATCATTCCGTCAGAAACCAATATTTCTCCAGAGATTTCATTTTTCACAATGATGCTCAGTCGGTCTATATATTTTTTATTAAGACCGTCAACCCACTCGCGATGAATCTGTTCGCCGGAAAAGCCGGTCGCTTTTTTTATCGCCGAAGCAGGTAAAAAATTAACGGGTGAACTTAGATATTCCGCGATTTCTGGAAGCGTTTTCTCGCCGAAACGTTCGGTCAGATATCGCGCAAATGCATAGCCTTGATTATAGACCGATTCGTTGCCGATGCCACGCTTCCCGAAGGTCCCCATCCGGTCGAATGACAGAATTTTATCATGGATAACGCGATCGCGTAGAAGCATATCGCGGTGCGAATCCCAGAGATCGTTGGTCGTCCCCGGGAACATAAACTGCGCCATGCCTTCGGCGAGCCACAACGGCATGACCATCCCGGGAATCGCGTAAGAGGCGATGATATTGGGATAACCGTGAACGACATCGTCCCGTTTTTCCTTTTCGTAAGCGAGAACCTGAAAATAAGACGCAGGTATATTCCGTGAATATTTCATCGACTTTTGAATGGAAACGATGTGGGTAAACTCGTGAGTAATCACATCGCGCAACCAATCGTGATTCCCACGAAACGGAAAATCCAGCGGCGTCGCCCAGATTTCGATCTTATTGTCGTAGTAATATGCCGCGCCGTTGGAATTATCGTCCACATCTTTGATGATCAAATCCGTCTTGTCGTCCGGTTCGTAATTATAAAATAGCGTGACCGATTCATAAACGGTTTCGGCGATCTCGGCTGTCCGCCGGACAGTCCAATCGGTTCCGTCGTGAAAATGAACTCGGAAATGTGCCGTCTCGAACGACTGCCATTTCAGTTCGGAATGGTTGTAAGTGGATTCAAACTGCGCGAAAGCGAGATTCGTTAAAAAGAAAATCGTCAGGAAACTAAAAATCCATATTGTCGGGAAATGAGGATGAAGACGCCAATTTTTCTGCACTATTTCACTACCAAAATTTTGATGATGACGCTTTCAGTTTTACTGCCCGATTTCGCCTTGACGACCGCAAGATAAATGCCGCTGCCGACGCCTGAGACGTTCCAAGAAATCTCGCCAGGATCGCCAACGACCGGATTGTTTTCCGTGAGCGTCGTGATGTAATCACCGGCAAGATCATAGATTTTTACTGTTATATTCGCGTTATGATTCAGAAAATATCGGATTGCTGTCGTCGTTCCTTTGACCGGATTCGGCCAATTAAATGTCTTTTTACGATTCAGGAGTGATTCGTCGGAAATCGACGTTTGCGTGGATTTGACCGGATAGAAATAGTTACGGCTCGAATTTCCACCGCTTGTCATCCACGCATTTTCCGTAAGCGGTTGCGAACTTATGAGCGTCCCAACGTACTGAAAACCATATTTCCCAATAATTTCTAACAATCCGTCATCGGAATTTAACAGAATTGTCGGCTCGGCTCCTGAAATGGCCGGGACAGCAATTGGAAATCCCGATATAAGGTCACCATGATAATTGAATGCGAGAATTCCGACGCCTTCTATCCGAACAAGAATATCGAGAATATCGTCGCCATCTACATCCGTTGTGTATAAACGTGTGCCAAAAACCGACTCGGTCTGATAAAGATGCGGGACTTCGATCGGGAAATTCGCTTCGACGACCAACTCATTGGTTAGAGAGATGATCTGTTCGCCATTCAATCCGATGATTTCAACGCGCTGATCGCCGTCGATGTCGGATAATGCTATGAAAGGATAAAATGTCGGAAACGTCCGAACCACGCGGGAATCGGTCACAGCATCCAGAACTTCGATGATTCCGTTCAAACAACTGATAACTAAATCCGGCACATCGCCACTATTTAAATATCCAGCGACAATCTCATAGTAACCTTCCGTCGGGAAATTCGGAATTTCGACGAATAATGTGGCATTTAGCGGAGAACCGGTTATCCGATAAATCTTACCGGATCGTGTTAGTCCAAAAGTATTTTCGGAAGTACCAACCAGTTTTAAAGTTGCCTCCGTTTCGAGAATCGTAACGCTGTCCGTGTCTGTTTCCGGTGTTATTTTTATCAGAAAAGATCGGTCCGTTGTTGAATCCGTACAACTGATCAGAAGGTTTTCTCCCCATGCGCATTGACTATTAATAACGTCGGCTTCTGCTACGAATCGATTAAATACCAGATGAATTCCTCCGGAGGCATCGACGCTCCAGCAAGTGATTTCATTTGGGCTAATTGATGCAAAAATAAGATTTGTGTCTCCGATTTCGGATAAAATCGGCTCCATCTGCCGAAGTCCGTTATTTACTGGAAATGAATTGATCAGATTTCCTGAACTATTCCAAAGATAAATACTATCGAGGATCGTGACGAATTCCTGTTGAGAATCGGTTATATCCAGATCGATAGCGATCGGCGGAGAAAGACTAATTTGCCACGGATAATACCAATCGCCGGAAATGTCGAAATATGAGCTTGTCCGGGTGATCTGAAATGTCATGACACTGTCGGCTTTTCCGATGTGATCGATTTTGATTCCCGTTCGTGCGAAATCATTGGTTTTGGCAGATGGATTTGTGTCGTCGGTAAATCCCACGCTTTTAATTGCATCGGCTGTATAATCCTGATTCAAATCCCAGAAACCTTCATTTCCCGCAAACCATGGATCGAAATACCAGCCGATATCGACATTCGCGCCGATCAATTGCGACTCATAGCCGAGATCTTGTGCGCCGTCGCCTTCTTCGAGATCGACGCCACGATGATCGCGATCGTTGTTAATTTTATTTTGCGCCAGAAACTGGTCAATGACCGATTGATCGATATGCCAGATAAGAAGTCCGCTGCCGGGCAAACCGACATCGTATTTCGGAACAGAGAGCAAAACGCCACGCGGCGAGAAAACGGCATTGATCGAATCGCGGATGAGCGGAAGAAGCGACGGCCATTCATCCTCGCCGTTATCAGTATAAATCTTGTATTGAATGCTGTCCAATGAGACGCCGGGACGAACATATGCATTTCGATTTTCGACGAGAAAATATTCATTGTCGTTTACCGGAACTTTCCAGAGCGTCGAATCGGCGCCGGATTCGACATGCGGAAGTTTTATATCGTTTTTCGATTTGGCAACGACCGGCTGGCTCCAGCCCATGAATTCGCGCTCCCAAGCGGACGGAAACGACGGAACGAGTCCATTCAAATTTGCCGAACCTTGATCCATCAGCCCAAATTTCCCGACTCCGGTTTCGCCGGTTTCCGTGTTGTAAAGACCCGGAAGTCCGAGATAAAATCCCATCATGAAAGCGAATGTTCCGTTCAATCCGATCTGATAATCGCATGGTGTCGTGTAACTCCCAAAAACATCCTTCCAGTTGGGGAAAAGGAGATGATTCTGAGTTTCGGGTAAAATGATACCGCCGCTAACCGTGTGTGTTCCGTTATCGACCGTCAGATGCGTCGTTCCCGAAGTTTCGGATTCCAGGTACGCGGCCAGATCCGACTGATTCATGTAAGCGGATGGAATATCATTCGGAGTCGGATCTAAGAACAGATCGAAATCCTGTCCGACACCCGCATGGAATAAAACGACGACATCGTAATCGGAAAAATTGACATCCGCATCCGCCAGACGGACGGCCTCGACGAAGAGTTGCGCCAGCCGCAGATCGATGCTGTCTTTCTCGAGGAACGGATTGTAATAATCCATCGTATGAGAAACAAGATATGTCACTGTATCGATCGTCGGATAAACATCCGAATTGACAAAGTCGATGTTGACCTTTCCGTTCGACGCGTGAGAATAATAGTTCGATACCGCTTCGATATGATCCTTGAAATAGGCGATCGTATGCGGCGGCGGATCGACGACCATATTGATACACGGCGGATTTGCGGAGGCAAGGAACTGTCCGTTACCGGTCGTCGCGTCGTTATCATCCCGCTGGAAAGAAACTCTCAGCGCGCATATCCTCAGATCGGTCGAAAATAAGGATTTTAGTATCTCCGGAGAATGTGTTTTTATTTTCGGTGTTATCGCCGGATTTGATTGCGCAAAAACCGGCAAGGTCAGCAGCAGGAATGTTAATATTAGGCGTGTTTGTTTCATCAGGTAACTTCTCGAAAGACTGGGTACTAAAACGATGAATCCGGCACGCTTAAAATTTCATGTTCAGCGAGAACAGCATGGTGTTTTGACGGGCATGTCCCGCATCGCCGGCGGTGTACCCGAAATCGAATCCCATTCCGGCATATCGCAGTCCGGCGCCGAACGTCGGAACCGGATATTTGTTCTTCATCAGGATTTTTCCCTCTTTGTCATACATACAGCCGACACGAATTGCGAAGAGATTCGAATACCAGTATTCGATTCCGAAATTGTGGGTCAACTTTTCGAACTCTGCGCCAAAGGAACCGTCATTTAAATCGCCGTCTTCATCCGCCGTTCCGCCCCACTTATTCTTTCCGCCGCCAACATCCTCGCCGATTCCATCATTTTCGGAATCGCCCAGTAAAAGCCAGTCATCTATCCACGACGTGAAAATTCCTTTATACCACTCATCAGTATATCCCACTTCGCGCTGCCCGTCTTTATTATATTCGCCGGAAGCTCCAACATAGTTGCCGTTTTCGTTATAATAACCGACATGTTCATCTCCGTCCAAATCGCGAGCGGGATAAGCGGCAACGAGCAATTTGTTAACATCATAAGCAATGGTGATCTTGTTGTACTCGTTTCCGAAAGTATAACTAAATCCCATTTTAAGGTTTGTGGGTGACGGATCGGCCTGATTAACATCGATGAAGGAAATCTTGGGACCGATGTTGGCAATGCTCGCTCCGAAGGTCAGGTTTTTTAAAAGGAACTGCTTCTTTAAATAGCCGACGTCGAAGCAGAAATTCGTCGAATATCCCTTTCCTTTTTCCGCGCCTGCCCCCTGATCGGTCAGATGCTGATAAATCATTTTAATGCTGACGCCGATAGAGGAACGGCGGGTGAGCGCCGTACCATACGAACCGGTAATCGCCATCATGTAAGACGTAAAATCGCCGAGATAATTCCCGAACTCATCCATTCTTTGTTGTTCGCCGAGGTTCATGACAATAACATGTCCGCCGACCGTTCCGACGTTTGGAATAAATTGTCTGTATCCTAAAAAATCATAGTAAATATCCGATGCAAGATTCGGCAACCAGTTGGTGTGGGTCAGCGCGACTTCCCGTCCGCGAAGAAATCCCAATCCCGCCGGGTTCCAGTAACTGGCGTATGCGTCGTCCGCTATAGCGGCGCCCGCTTCGCCCATTCCCGCCGGTCTTGCCCCCGGGTTGATCAGCAGCCAAATCGCTCCCGCTTCACTTGCCGCGAATGCGAAAGCGTTTAGGCTAATCAAAATCCCGACGATGGCAACGCACTTTTTCATTCAGACCTCCCTTAGATACAAAAAACCGAATCACTTCGGTTAATATAAACAACGAAAAGATAAAATTGGTGATAAAACTCAATCTTCTGATCTATTTAAACTTCAATTGGCTAACAATTTTGTCGGCATTACCTCTTTAATTATCATTTCAATTTTGCTATCTATCGGTCAATCCGAATTACATCGCGGTTAAAAATGTTCCGCTTCTTCTTCCAGCATGATCGGAATATCGTCCCGAATTTCATATTTCAGCCGGCACTTCTGACATATCAACTTTTGATTCGCCATGTCATATTCCAATTCGTTCAGGCACTTCGGGCAGACTAATATTTTCAACAATTCGGACGAAACCATTTTTTCACCTTTCCGGGTACGATGTGCGCGATTTTACGATTCAAATAACATTTCAAACGGAAGGAAAATTAATTTGTTCCAGTCCCGGTCTCGTCTGTAGTGAGGCTTTCGATGTGGTTTACAAACTCGTCCAACCCTTTGAATTTTTTATATACGGACGCAAAACGAATATAAGCGACTTCGTCAAGGTCTTTTAAATTTTTCATCACCAGTCCGCCGATCCGGCTGGAAGAAATCTCGCCGCCCGCCAGTTCTTCAATCTCTTTTTCAATGTCCATGACGACGGCTTCGATCTTTGTCGTCGGAATCGAGCGTTTATTACAGGCAATTTTGATACTGTTCAACAGTTTCGCCCGCGAATATTCTTCCCGCCTGCCGTCGTTTTTGATGACGGTTAGCGGATATTCCATCACGTATTCGTAGGTTGTAAACCGGTGGCCGCAATCAAGACATTCCCGCCGCCGGCGTATCGCATTGTTTTTTTGTGCTGTCCGGGAATCGACAACCTTTGACTCGGGCGAAGAGCAAAACGGACATTTCATGCATTCACCTCTGCTTTAATTTCCGGATAAAGAGGAAAACGTGCGCAGAGTTGCCGGACTTCGGCGCGCACGGTTTGTCGTGTTTGTATGTTTTCGGGATCGGACAAAACGCGGTCGATGAGCGTCGCGATGATTTTCATCTCCGGCTCTTTCATTCCACGAGTCGTCATCGCCGCCGTCCCGATACGAATTCCGCTCGTGACAAACGGGCTTTGCATATCGAAAGGAACCATATTTTTATTGGTCGTGATGCCGGATTCTTCCAGAACTTGTTCTGCCGCTTTCCCGGTAATGCCTTTGTTTGTGAGATCAATCAGCATCAGATGATTGTCCGTTCCTCCGGAAATCAACTGAAAGTCGCGTCTCATCAGTTCCTCGGCCAGTGTCGCGGCATTGAGAATGATCTGGTGTGCATATTCGCGAAATGACGGTTGGAGCGCTTCTCCGAAGGCAACGGCTTTCGCCGCGATGATGTGCATCAGCGGTCCGCCCTGAATACCGGGCATGACATTCGAATCGATAATTTCTGACATCATTTTTTTTCGGCCGGATTTTCCCATGACGATTCCAAACGGATTTTCAAAATCTTTTCCCATCATGATCAAACCGCTTCTGGGACCCCGCAGGGTTTTATGAGTCGTGGAAGTAACCACATGACAAAACGGCATGGGGTTTGGATGATAACCGGCGGCGATCAATCCGGCGGGATGTGCGATATCGGCCATAAGAAATGCGCCGACGCTGTCTGCAATCTCACGAAATTTCGGAAAATCCAGAATGCGCGGATAGGCCGAACCTCCGGCAATGATCATTTTCGGTTTATGCTCTTTTGCCAGCGCCGACATCTGATCGAAGTCGATTCTTCCCGTATCCTTTTTCACTCCATAGGAAACGATATGAAACAATTTGCCGGAAAAATTGACGGGACTTCCATGCGTCAGATGTCCGCCGTGAGCGAGATCCATCCCCAGAACCGTGTCGCCCGTCTTCAAAAGTGAAAAGTAAACTGCCATGTTTGCCTGCGAACCGGAATGTGGTTGAACGTTGGCATATTCGGCAGAAAAAAGTTTTTTCACGCGTTCGCGGGCTAGGTTTTCGGCCTGATCGACCGCAGAGCAACCACCGTAATACCGTTTTCCCGGATAACCTTCGGCGTATTTATTGGTCATGACACATCCGGCGGCTTCCAGCACTGCCGGGCTGACGAAATTTTCAGAAGCAATCAGTTCAAGCGTCCAGCGTTCTCTTTCAAGTTCATCCGAAATAGCGGACAGCACCTCCGGATCTTGTTGACGCAAAAACGGAAAATCCATCGAATTAATTCTCCAAACTCATCATTTTTTCGACTCTCTTTTCGTGTCTGCCGCCTTCAAAATTCGTTTCAATCCAAACTCGAAATATTTGTTTCGCTACCTCAGGTTCTGTAAAACTTGCACCGAGACAAAGCACATTGGCGTTATTGTGCAGGCGGCTCAATCGCGCAATCTCGGGGGAGTAACCTAACGCCGCGCGAATCCCGTGTATTTTATTTGCGGAAATGCACATTCCGACACCGGTTTTGCATATCAGAACACCGAAATCCGCGATTCGTTGAGTAACATCCCGTGCGACTATTTGCGCATAATCCGGATAATCTACCGAATCCTTTCCGCTGGTTCCACGGTCTATCGTCTCGTGTCCGAGGCTTTTGACAAATTCAATGAGCGTATCTTTCAGTGCGACGCCACCATGATCAGCGCCAAATGAAATCTTCATTAATTTTTCTTTACATTAACCTGAATAAAGTTATAGCAGGCAGATTTCGGACAGAAGTTTTTCCGTTCCACACCTTTTTCATCAAAACGGTTCATGAACCAATCTTCCTGCGACGGGATCAGATATTCTTTCATATGGTCGAGCAGGTTTTTTACGCTGACATCACCCAGTTCAAGTGCTTTCAGATAATCGTCATATGCCAGTTTATAAACCAACCGGTCTTCAAAATTGAGCTGTTTTGAACTGCAATTGAATTCGGCAACCGCGTAATAATAATCGCCACGAACCTTATACGCAATGCTTGAACCGCCGACTTCCACCGCCTTTTGCGCCCAGGGATACGCATTGATGAAATCGCCTTGTGACGTGTAGGCGCGGACAATTTTTCCGATGATCGTCAGATCTCTGGGTGCGATATTTTTACCAACGTATGTAAAGGTTTTTACGGCGTCATCGATTTTATTCATTGTCACATACAGATCACCAAGATTTTCATACGATTCGCGGTTCATATTGTCTAACAGTGTGACCTTTTTGTAAACTTCGATCGCTTTTTCAAAGTCGCGCTTATCGGTTAAAACTTTTGCGTACTGCAGCCCGTAACGCAGATTGTTTGGATTTTTCTCCCACTGTTCTTTTTGAACATCCGTGATGTCTTTGCCGAGTTTTTCGTAAGCTATCAACCGGTCGTTTACAGCCTGTTCATCGTTAGGATTGATTGTCAGAATACCGTCGACCGCCCACAGAACATCGTTATAACGTTCTTTTGCAAAGTACAGTTTTATAATGGAACGATACAGATCAATATCTTCTGGTTTGAGCGTAATCATCTTTTCGTATTCACGAATTTCCTGATCCAGTTTGTTTTGAAGATGATAGATATATGCAATGTTTTTGTGAAGGAACATATCGTTCGGTAAGTATTGTTCGCCATCGAGGAAAACAAACAGCGCGCTGTCGTAATAGGCTGAATTGTCTTTAGCTAATTGCTGATATGCACGACCATAATATGTAAAAATATCCTGAGCGTATTCTTCCTTGCATCCATACTCAACCATTTTCTTATAATTTTCAATGGCTCCTTTCCAGTTCTGATTTTGGTAATAACTATATGCAAAACTTAGATGGAGGTCGCATTTACTGTGGTCTGCAACCGGCGCGGCTGTAGTTGCTGGTGCAGCGGCTTTTGATTTTTGAGTCTCACTCGTATCCGTCGTCGGAGGCACGCAACTGACAAGCGCGACACAGCAGACAAGAACGACTATTATTACCATTCCCCTAAAAGTACAATTCAATTTCATCCAAAAACCCCTTACATTAATGTCTTGAAAATCTCTGAAACCACATCTCGCCTGTCGTAATGCCGATGTGAAAATCTAATACTTTTTCAATTCCGATTCCCTGATTTAAAAAACCATCACGATGACTATAAACTACCGCAAAATCTAAGCGATTTTGATTTCTGTTAAAAGGAAATCCTACTCCGAGACTTACACCCGTCTCTTGGATAGGATCCGAGTTATAAATAGATTCGGTACGATAAAAAATGCCACCACGAAACGCCATCATTTTCCATATATTTTTCATCTCATACGGCTCGCTTTGTTTTTCAAATCCAAGCCCAACATAAATCGGATCTTTGGCATCTGTCTCCTTGAACAAGTAAAATTGATGAAATATCGAATTCGACACTTTTCCCATTTGAACATCGAGATTAATGATCATATTCTCCAGAACCTTTTGGTTTACCGCCAACCTTAACGACGATGGATATTCAAGAGATTGCGTTGGAAGTGTATCGTCTTTACCGTAATAAAAATTGAAGATTTGAGAGTATTTAAAACCGAGTGGATGTTCATAAACGCCGGCAATATTTAAACCGATTTTCGGGAAATTCCAGAGAAATCCGACGCCAAGTTGCGAACCACTGATCGAAGTTTCTTTCTTGAAAAAAGAATCCCATTCATCGTCAACTCCAAAATCGGTGTCCGTTTTGACAAGGTAACTGCCAAACAGCAAATCTAATTTCACGCCAAGTGATAAATTCTGATTAATCCTATAACCGCCGCCAAAATAGAACGACGAGATACCGCCGACAGATTTGACAACCGACTGGTAATCGACCATCGTTCCGGCATATTCTATCGAATCGGTGAATGAAACTTGTCCGGCGGAGCGTGTCTTGGGCGACATTCCCAACGCAAACCCCATGCGTTTTCCAACCGGCATTTTAAATGCAAAGCCTTGAAAGCGTGTTAAACTGTTTACAGAGGAGCTCTGCTGAACGGCCAAATTGGAAGAATAGATTTGTCCCTGAAGCGAAGTTGTGAAAAAATTCGTCCACAAAGCCGGATTGGTGGTATTCACCGAAATGGAATCGACCATCGCGGCGCCAGTTTCCGCCATTCCAAGATTTCGCACCGTCGCGGAAGGCGATTCGATCCCGAATCCGTAAGCCGAATAATTGGAATTTTGTGCGAACAATGAAGCGGAAAAAACGAGCAGGATTAAAAATGCTTTTTTCATCTATATTATTGTTCTTTCATGGTTAGTATTTCCAAGTACGGCCGAAAAGCGGGATCAGAAGTTTTTGGACCATACATAGTCAATGTCGATAATCCCAAATTGGAAGTGGACGACCAAAGAACAACTCCAAAATTATCACTGTACTGACTCGTATAGTTCTGAATCGTACTGCCGATTAAAAACACAACGGAAGTATCACCGGATTTGATCGCGGCATATGTTTCGTACGAACTGGTGCTGGGGGTATAATCCGGATCGTTCCAATCCTGCGTCGAATCCAGCATGCTCAGATACAGGTAAAATATTTCACCGTAGTTACATGTCAGAGTCGTGTCGATTTTGACATGTAACTTGGCGCTAGCGATGACCTGATTCGGATCGGTTATGGAATCTTCAACCGAGAATTTCAGGAATGAGCGCGAAGCTCTGCCTGCACTGATTATCAGTTTTTCCTGATCCAGATTCGTATTTGCGAATTTTATCACCGAAATGTCTTCGGCCGGATAAACATAGCTCGACAGCGTATCTTCACCATCAACATATCGCACGATAATGACCGGATAATAACTGGCATCCGTGGAATAAATTGACTGAATCGTTCGCACCGCATCGTCTGCCTGCCGAATTACCAATCCGTAATTTTCATACGGATTTTCTTCCCAGTACATCAATAAAGCCGTGTCGAGAGGAACATAAAATGTATCGTAGTTCGAATAGGCGAATCGACCATATTCGGTTCTGGTATAATCGTCCAGACTGAAATCAGTGAAATCCGTGCTGTCTTCGGTCCATTCGGTGAGACCCGATGCTGTCAATGATTCCACGACCAATTCTGTCCCGGCGACGTTGTTTGAATCGTATGGCAGTTCGGTCGCAGTGATAAGTCTTAACCGGACATCGATCAAATTTTCAAAAGTATCTGGAATTGTACTAAACGTCTCAAAGCGGAGAAGCGCAAAAGTAGTCGCGTCGTTATTTATTCCGATCAACAATCTGCCGGCGGAACCGATCCGTGCAGTCACTACCTGCGTAGTGTCTGACATTAACTCGGATTCGAGTCGGTATTCAGTGAAAGACACCGGAACTTCATCAACGGGCAACGTGGGCATTTTTTCATCACAGGTATTCAGAAAAAAAGGCACGAAAAGAAATGAAAAGACGAAAACCCGCTGAGTCGTATGAAGGAGAGATCTAAATTTATCCATGTTGAATTATTGTTTCCCGTTATAAACGCTCGATAGCTTTAATGATTTCATCCGCTATATTCTGCCACTCCTCGGGCGATCCGCCTTTCAGGTTGCAGGTTGTAACTTTTTTCTTATTTTGACTAAATAAATCTTTAAACACAGGATCGTCCTGATATTTCTTGATGAGGTTTTCTTCACCATTTGAAATCATAACATGATCGCAATACGGAAAAGCCGCCGCGACGCAATCCAGTTTCCCATCCTGAATGGATGCCGAATCGGTTACGTTTAATCCGATTTCTGTATATTCGGACACGGAAAATACGGATGCCGGATTTTTCGAATGGAGAATTTGCAGAATTTTAACACCGTCGAAATATTCTTTATTCAGCAGACCGGAATGGATTAGAAGCGGGATCAGGCTCATTTGCCAATCGTTCAGGATAATGACCTCCGGCTTCCACCGCAGATAATTCAGGGTGATGAGCGCAGAAGCGGCAAAATATCCGTTTCGGATAGAATTGAAAGTCTCGATTTGATCGTCTTCCTGTTTGTATAGCGCATTAGGCTGGACAAAGGAATAGAACGATTCATGTTCAAGAAAATAGACCTGAACTTTGGTATTCGGAATGAAAGCCGACTTGACTGACGCTTTAATCTCGACGTTTCGGTATTTTAAATCCATTTCGCGAAGACGGATCACTTCCCGAAGGATATAACGGCGTTCGCTAATAAAATGATATTTGGGCATCATCAATCGGAAATCAAATTTCCGTTCGTTGAAAACGATCGGGATTTCTTTCGAAAAATTCGCCAGCGAATAGTTCTCTGCAAACGGGATGATTTCGGAAGTTAAAAAATAAATTCTCTTAATCATGTTCTCACTTTATGTATTGTTTGGCACTGGGCACGAATTCACTCTGTGGAAAACGTTCAACGAGCAGTTTAAACTGTTCATTCGCTTTCGCCGGATTTCCTAGTGCCATGTAGCAAAGTCCCATTTTGAATTGTGCGTCATCATCCTTATTGCTGTTTGAAAAAGTAAGAACTTTCTCAAATTCAACGATGGCTCTCTGAGATTGTTTCAGAGAATAATAGCATTCGCCGATCCAGTACTGCGCGTTGTCAGCCAATTCGTTGGTTTTGTCTTCATTCACGAGCTGACGGAAGATATCAATGGCTTCGAGATGTTGACTTTTTTGATGTAATGTCAGCGCTTTCAGGTAGCGTTCTTTGTACGAATCGCCAGCCGCCAGATTCGCGGCTTCGTCACCCCCGAAATCACTGACCGTCCGGAATTCACCAACGCTTGCGCTCAAACTGACAATCCGATTCTCGAGAGAGATCAGTTGATCCAGAAGTTGTGCGTTCACGCTATCAGCATAAACTGCACGATCTTCCAAAACACCATTGATCCGGCGGATATTCTCCAAACTTGCATTGAACGATTTCATGATCTCCTGCAACTGGGAAACAGACTTTTTAAGCATTTGAATATCTTCGCGCGATGCGGTCTGAACGCTGTCTATTTTCGTTATCTTTTTAGACAAATTGTTCACGACCTTCACTGTCGAATTGACCCGTTCATTGAGTTTCGCAATCTCCTCTTCAGCAAATTGCGTATCGTTTACTTCGGATTTAGATTTTTTTTTCAATTGCGGGGATGCGTCCAGATCGCGAATTGTCACAATGCAGAAGGCTGCAATGAAAAAACATAAAATGATTCGATTGTCACGAATCATTTTTTTCATAATCTTATCCAAACGTACAACATAAGGTGTCGTAAATTAAGATTTTCCGATGGAAATTCAAACCAATTTTTATAGTCTGTGGCGTTCGATTGGTTTTTCTGTACTAACGTTCAAAACCATCCCGATCGCCGCATAACAGGTAAGGATGAACGAACCTCCGTAACTCAGAAAAGGAAGAGGAATTCCGGTCACCGGCATAAAACCGACGGTCATCGCAATATTGACGGCAATATGAAAGAAAAACATGCTACCTACGCCGATGATGATGAGCGATCCAAATCGGTCTTTAAGCCGGAAGGCTGAATTGATAAAGACGATAATCAGGAGCAAAAACAAGATCAGAACGATGACCGTTCCGATAAGCCCATACTCTTCACCGACAACCGAAAAGATAAAATCATTATGCTGTTCTGGTAGAAATTTCAAATGCGTTTGGGTTCCTCTGCCAGGCCCTTTACCGAACAGTCCGCCACTTCCGATGGCAATTTGCGACTGCAGAACCTGATAGCCCGCTCCCTGTGGATCGGCTTCGATATTAAACATCGTTAAAATCCGATTTTGCTGATATGGTTTCAAATGATTCCAGAGTATCGGCGTCGTGAAACCAAGCGACAGATTAATAATAAAAAGAATTATCGAGAACCAGAGTTTTTCACCGGTAATGTAAAACACAACTATTAACAGAATGACCCAAATGAAAAAAGTGTAAAAATTGAAAGCAGTAATAACGCTGATGATAGGAGCGAGAAGAATGAAAATGTGAAATATCCGGGCACCCGCCCAGATCAACATGGGAAAAATGACCGCAAAATAAACCAATGACGTTCCGAGATCCGGTTGCGACAGAACGATCATCATCGGTAATAATCCGAACACAAGTGGTGGCACCAGCGATTTGAATTGTATAATCGGCAGATCGGTGCGGCATAAATATTTAGCAATAGAAAGAATGACAAGAATCTTCATAAATTCCGATGGCTGAAAACGTAATGCGCCTATACCGATCCAACGATAGGCGCCGGAAGTCGCTCTCCCGAGAAAAAAAGGCAGGATCACAAGAGCAATGCCAATACAATACATAATATATGCAGAGTCAAAGAACAGTTTACCTTGCAAAAAGAAAACCAACGTCATTAACAGGATACCGCAAAACATCCAGATCAATTGCCGGCCGATTACTTTTTGAAAAAAAGAAAGATCGATGTGCATGGACGCACTGAATAGGACGGTCAAGCCTATCAAGCTCAACAAACCGACAATAATCATCAATATCCGGTTATTATCCGAAAGCGTTTTTGTAAAATCTTTTGCAAGACTGAACTTACGGGTTTCCATGACGAGCCGCCAGCATCTGTTGTGTTGAAGGGTTATAGTAATAGTTATAAATCTTGCCGGCAATCTGAGCGGCAATTCCGCCACCCGATCCGCCGTTCTCGATCATCACGACGATAGCGAGTGGCGCTCCCTGTTCGGGTTTACTCCAGCCGATGAACCATGCATGATCGTCTCCATGCGGATTTTGCGCAGTACCGGTTTTCCCGAAGATTTTCACGTTTTTCACTTTTGCCGCACGTCCGGTTCCGAACTCAACCACATCGAACATGGCATTTTCGATAAATTCCCATATTTCAGGTGAATAACTCGTTATTGTATCGCTCGGAACCGTAAAATACGAAAATTGCGAGTCGTCACCATGAAGGTATTTTATTCCGAGATGCGGCTGAACGATTTTCCCGCGCGTCGCAAGCCCACCGGCAAATCGGACCATCTGGATAGGCGTCACTAACAAATCGCCCTGGCCGATAACAAGATTCAGTTTTGTACCTTCCGTCCAGCCGATTCCATAATATTTCTTATCGAGAAATTTCGCGTCGGGTAGTGTGCCGGCGGATTCGCCGTAAAGATCGATGTTCGTCTTAGTTCCGAACTTAAAATTGGAAGCGTTTTTCGACCATACATCAATATCGATTTTCCGGATCAGATTATAGAAATAGACATTGCAGGAATGCACGATCGCGTCATGCATGTTCATCCTGCCATGACCTTCTTTTTTCCAGCATTTATAAACGCGACGTCCCATCCGGTAACTACCATTACAATAGATCGACCATTCCGGATCGACCGCCTGATTCTCCAACGCCGAAAGAATCGCAACGATTTTGAAAGTCGAACCGGGCGGGTAAGTACCCTGTGTGACGCGATCATATAAAGGGCGATTCGGATTTGTGACCAAATCCCGCCACACTTCCGGTTTGACTGTTCCGGCAAAAAGTCCCGGTGCGTAATCCGGTTTACTGACATATGTTAGGATTTCACCCGTTAGAGCATTCATCACAACAACGGCACCGCGTTTTTCACCAATGAGCGATTCGGCAAAAATCTGCATATCCAGATCGATCGCCAGATACAGATCGTTGCCGGGAACCGGCAGGACTTTCTGTCTGTTCATTAGCGTTCCCACTTCTCTACCCAAAACGTCAACCTGAATATAGTTATATCCACGGGAACCCCGTAAAATCGATTCATATTCCCGTTCGATGCCTTTCCATCCGATCAAATCACCCTGTTTATATCCGTATTGTTTGATGTTTTTCAGGTCTTGTTTGTTTATTTCCCGTAAATATCCGATGACTTGAGACAAATTGGCTTTCGATGGAAATGAGCGTACCGGTTCTGAGGAATATAACACACCCGGTAGATCGATCCGATGTTCTTCCAAATAGGTCAGATCTTCAAAATCAATATCATCCGCGACCTTTGCAGGAACGAAAAGACCGCGCGAGTTCCGTCTAATTCGCCTGTTCAATTCATCCTGAGAAATATCCAGAAGTTTCGTCAACGTCTTATATGTCTCATCTGATTGAGAAGCTTCGTACGGAATCACGTTGACATTGTACTGGGATTTATTATCGACGATGATCTGTCCATTCCGGTCTAAAATCGCACCACGCGGCGCCTCAAGCGGAATGATCCGGATTCTGTTAGACTCGGCGATTCCCTTGAACCGTCGATATTCGACAATCTGAATGTAATACAGCCGACATAATAGAATAGAAAAAACAATCACAGCTACAGCAATTAGAAAATTCTTTCGGGCAGCAGACACATTATTCTGAGAATAAAACATGCTCAGCCTTTTCCGGAAGAGATGAAATAATCGAGTAAACCGTAAAATACCAGAGTGTAAAACGTCGAAGGCAAGGCAAACCGGATCATGATAAAATAAAACGAGAGATCCGTTCCCTTATAATTGACGAGATATAAAATGACATAAGAAAACAGGATGATCAACACATAAATGGCTTGATAATAAAACGGATAAAGTCTATTCCGCTGGTTTTTCATACAACCGGAAAAAAATCCTACGCTCGTCTTGATCAACGCCGAAAGTCCCATAAACGAACCCATTCCAAGCGCATCGACCAGCACGCCAATCATAAAACCATATACCTGACCGACCATCCGCCCTTCGGTTCTGGCGATGAACAGTACGACTAACAAGATAAAATCCGGGCGAATCTCGCGGATCGTCATCCACGGAACGAACAGAACCTGAACGAGAATAGCGATCAGACTGATTAAAATAATATATGTCAGTTTTCGTAACATGTGTCGGAAAGAATGACGAAGACCTCCTCGATCTCGTTAATGTTGACGCTCGGTTTGATGAGCACTGTTTGAAACAGCGCATTGTCTGATGGTCTCGTTTCCAATACTTCACCAAGGCAAATATTAGGCGGATATATCTGACTATAGCCCGATGTCACAACTTTTTCTCCCGGTATGATGTTTACTGTCTTCGGAACCTCGCGCACTTCGGCGTAACCATTCGGGTTCCACTGCATGATTCCGAAAACGCGTGAATCCTGAAATCTGACGCTGATCCGAAAATTCACATCCATAAAAATCTGCGCGAGCGTTGTCTCTTTTCCGACGGAAACCGTTTTACCGACGACGCCTTTCGTGGAAATTACGGCCATATTGGATCTAATGCCCTGCATTTTTCCAATATTAATCAGAATGGAATTACAGATCGGTGAAATTCCGAGATTCAGAACTTTTGCGGGAACTACGACCAATTGGGTCGAATCCATAAATTCAAGATCATCGCGCAGGCGCTGGTTTTCCAGCCACGCCTCTTTCATTTGTATATTCAGAAGTGTCAATTGAAGGTTTTCTTCTTTCAGTTTCGCATTTTCTTCCACGACGTTTGACAGATTATTGATCCATATCTTCGGAAGATTGACAAAGGAAAAAACGTCCGAGACATCTCCCTGAAGCGACCTGACTTGTGGATTTTCATTTAATAGCAGAACGACAAATGAAATCCCAATTAAAATGAGAAACAGGATATATTCATAAAAGGAAACGATGAGACTGAGAAATTTTTCCCACATTCAGATTAAAACAAAACCTCTCTGAACTTCTCTACGTCTTCAATAACGAGTCCGGCTCCCTTGACGACAGAAAGTAAGGGTTCTTCAGCCACATTCACAGGTAGATCGGTTTCAACACGAATTCGCTGGTCCAAACCTTTGAGTAATGCTCCGCCGCCTGTTAAAATTATTCCTCTGTCCAGAATATCGGAAGAGAGTTCCGGCGGCGTCTGTTCCAGCGCCTGTTTGATCGCCTGAACGATCAGATCGATCGTATCTTTCAGGCATTCCCGGATTTCGACGGACGAAACATCGATTGTTTTCGGTATTCCTGCGACAAGACTTCGCCCTTTGACGGTGATCGTCGTATCATTCATCGGCATCGCCGAACCGATGGTACATTTGATCATTTCCGAAGTGCGTTCACCGATCAGCAGATTATGCTCGCTCTTAAAATATTGGATGATCGCCTCGTCCATTTCATCGCCGGCGACACGAATTGCCTGTTTGGTGACAATGCCGTTTAATGCAATTACCGCAATTTCCGTCGTACCTCCGCCAATATCGACGATGATGTTGCCGACCGGTTTGGAAATGTCGATTCCAATTCCAATGGCAGCAGCGACCGGCTCTTCGATCAGATAAATTTCACGGGCATTCGCGCGGTCTGCAGAATCGCGAACGGCGCGTTTTTCGACTTCGGTAATTCCGGATGGAATGGCAATGATCATTCGCGGCCGGGCAATCCGGCTCAGATTGATCTTCCGGATAAAACCACGAAGCATGCAATCTGTCATCTCAAAGTCCGCGATCACACCGTCCCGAAGAGGACGAACGGTAATAATATCCCGATGGGTTTTGCCCAGCATATCTTTTGCGTCGTTTCCGACGGCAACAACTTCGCCGTCATGCGATGATCGTGCGACGATGGACGGTTCGTTGAGGATGATGCCACGCTGCTTCATGTAAATCAACGTATTGGCAGTACCGAGATCGATCGCTACGTCCCCAGTTAAAAAATTAAAAAACTTAAATGGCATGATATCTCCAAACTTTAATGTTTAAAAACACGTTTTCCAGTAAAAATCATGAACATTCCATGTTCGTTGCAGGCGTCGATGACTTCCTGATCGTGAATGCTCCCTCCGGGCTGAATGATTCCGGCAATTCCATGTTGTGATGCCATATCTGCCGAATCCCGAAATGGGAAAAAAGCGTCAGAAGCAAGTGTCGAACCGTTGACAGAAAGTCCCGCTTCTTCGGCTTTATCGATAGAAATTTTTAACGATTCAACCCGCGACATTTGCCCGGCGCCGATACCGATCGTCCCCGATTCGTTGCAGAGAACGATTGCATTGGATTTCACATGTCGGACAAGTTTCCATCCGATGTGGATCGATGTCGTGAGTTGCACCGGCGGTTTGGTCGCTGTGACGACACGCCACGCGGCTTCATTTTCATCCGCAACCTGAACCGCTTGCGTGATGAGCCCGCGACCGAAATTCCGAAACTCCCATTCACATTTCAGGTCGGCTTGAACAGGGACCAACAGTCGTAAATTTTTCTTTTTGCTCAATATTTCAAGCGCCTTTTCGGAATATGATGGCGCGACGATGCACTCTAAAAATGTCTTTGCCATTTCTTCAGCAAGGCTTTCATCGACCGGCTGATTGACGCCGACGATTCCTCCGTAATAGCTGACTGGATCGGTCTGAACGGCGCGTCCATAGGCTTCTACCAGTGTATGACCTATTCCAAAACCGCACGGATTTGTATGTTTGACGATGACGCAGGAAGGTGTCGTAACTTCAAAATCCGATATAATTCGATAAACGGCCATACAGTCGATGTAATTATTATACGAAATCTCCTTTCCCTGAATTTGGTGAAAGGCTTCCCAGTTCGGATCGCCGGTTGGCGCATAGATCGCCGCCGCCTGATCCGGATTTTCGCCATATCGGAGCGAATGTAGTTGCGTAAAATCCATCGTCAGACGAGGAGATGCTGGCGATGGTGTTTTACCATGAAAAAATTCAGCGATTTCCGAATCGTAGCGAGCCGTGTTCGTAAAAACTTCAGCGGCAAGCGACCGGCGATATTCTGTTGTGATCTCATTCTTCTCCAGACGCTTGTGAAATTCGTCATATTGATTTGGGCTGGAAAGGATGATGACATTATGATAATTCTTTGAAGCCGCGCGAATCATGCTCGGACCGCCGACATCGATCATCTCGATAATTTGATCCGGATTTTTATCCGCAGAATGATACGTCTCAGAAAACGGGTATAGATTGACGACGACCATCTGAAACGGTTGGACCGAGGTCGATTCGAGATCGACCACATGCAATGGATTGCGGACATCGGCCAGAATTCCGGCAAAAATTGCCGGATGAAGTGTTTTCACTCTGCCACCAAGGATCTCCGGAAACTGCGTCAATTCTTCGATTTTCCGAACGTTAATCCCGGCTTCTTTAATTTTGGTAAATGTACCGCCAGTCGAAAATATTTCCACGCCGCGAGATTCCAGCAAACGGGAAAGTGGAAGGATTCCAGTCTTGTCCCAAACGCTGATAACGGCCCGGCAGACTTTAAATTCATTCATCTTCGATTTCGATCCTTCCGTTTAAATGTTTGATTCTTCCTTCGCAAAAAGCCTTTATTACCATAGGATAGATCCGGTGTTCGACCTCCAGCACGCGGTGAGCCAGCGATTCCGGCGTATCACCTACGCGAACATCCACTTTTTCTTGCCAGATAATCGAGCCGGTATCATAATGTTCATCAACAAAATGAACCGTTACGCCGGTTGTTTTGACACCGGAAGCCAGAACGGCTTCATGGACATTTATTCCAAAATAACCTTTTCCACCGAAGTTTGGCAACAAGGCCGGATGAATATTGATCATCGCATTTTTATATCGTTTGACTACCGGAGACGGCATGAGTTTTAAAAAGCCGGCCAAGATGACCAAATCAACTTCATACTTTACCAACAAAGAAAGTAAAAATCCGGCATATTCGTCCCCGCCGGAAAATTGTTTTCGGTTGATCCAATGCGTCGGAATACCGATGGACGAAGCGATGGAAAAAACAGGCGGTTGAGGATTGTCGCTGATCACGCAAGCCACTTTCGCTGGAATGTTCCCGCTTTGAATCTGTTCCAAGATCGATGAAAAATTTGATCCGCGCCCCGAAGCAAAAACTGCTAAACGTTTCAAAATGACTATTTTCTTCCTCAGTTAAAATAACATGCAAATTTATCTATTTAAATAAGGATAAGCAATTGATCGGAAAGAAATATTGAAGAATTATTTTTTCGGTGCTTCCGGGCAGATTTCCCGGATTTTCCGCAGAATTTCTTCTAATTTCTCTTCATCTTCGAAAACATTGAAATTATCCGTCTCGACTATCAAAATCCGGTTGCGCTTTGATTCTTCACGAATCCACCGTTCATAAGAGAGATTCAGACTGTAAATATATTCAGGAGAGATTTCCCGTTCAAAATCGCGACTGCGTTTTTTGATCCGTGTGAGAAGTGTATCGACGGTCGCACGAAGATAGAGAATCAGGTCGGGCTTTTTCAGATAAGAAGTCATGATGTCGAAAAGTGCGCGGTAATTATCCCAGTCGCGTTGACTCATATTTCCCATGTCATAAAGATTCCGGGCAAAAATCTCGACATCTTCGTATATCGTCCGATCTTGAATGGCGGAACCCGACGCGTCGGTCATATCTTTATGCGTCCGGAAACGATGAGAAAGGAAATAAACCTGAAGGTTGAAACTCCATCGCTTCATGTTCTCATAAAATTCTTCGAGATATGGATTGTCAATGACTGATTCGTAATAAGCGCGCCAGCCAAATCGTTTGGCAATGATATCCGTCATCGTCGTTTTTCCGACGCCGATGTTGCCGGCAATACCGATGAAATATTTACTTTCTTCCAATGGTCGCTTCTCCAAGTAACTTCCGCAAAAAAGCGTCTGTATTTTAACAGACGCCGTGTGAATTAAAAAAGAAAAATAATCTCCAGCCGGAAATTCCGAATGTCGTCATCGAATCTCTATCTGGCTCTGGTCGCCAACGATAAACCGATTTGTGAACGGCTTGGAATCCGCATCAACGATCTGAACGTCCTTCCCGAGCAGACTTGATTCGATCCGAATTTTTTGATTCCGGATCAAACACCCGCACGAAACGATGCTGAACTCAATTTCGGAATTCTCGATCTGGCAGTTTTTATCGATGGATGTATAAGGTCCGATATACGCGTTCACGATTTTCGATCCGGCTCCGATGATCGCCGGTCCACGCACGTTGCTGTTGCGAATCTCGGCGCCCTGTTCGATCACGACACGTCCGGCAAGATTGCTTTGCGTATCGACCTTTCCTTCGATTCGCGTCTCAAAACTGTCCAGCACCAGGCGATTCGCTTCCAACAAATCCGCCGGTTTTCCGGTGTCTTTCCACCAGCCGGTGATCTCTGAATAAGTAACTTTAAATCCGTTTTCAAGTAAATACTGATGCGCGTCCGAGATTTCCAATTCGCCGCGCGCGCTGGGTGAAATGGCGTTGACGGCTTCGAAAATATTCGGATCGTAAATGTAGATTCCGGTAACGGCAAAATCGCTTTTCGGTTTACGAGGTTTTTCTTCGATGCCTATAATTCGCCCGTCCTTCAGTTCCGGTACGCCGAAACGTTCCGGATCTTTCACACGCGCCAGCACCAAATGGCAATTGGCGCCAGATTTCCGGAATTCATCGATAAATCGGGCAATTCCTCCGACGATGATGTTGTCGCCGAGATAAAAGACGAAAGATTCATTTCCAAGAAACGGCTGCGCGATGCGGACACAATCGGCAAGTCCGGAAGGACGTTCCTGCGGAATGTACGTAATGTGAAGTCCCATCTGATTACCGTCTTTATAAACGTCTTTGACCTCCGAACCTTCTTTATTCGTGATGATGCCGACGTCGGTGATTCCCGCCTCGCGGATATATTCGAGAGCGTAGTTTAAAATGGGTTTATTGGCGATCGGAATCAGGTGTTTATTTTGCGTGTGAGTAATCGGACGTAGTCGCGTGCCGTGTCCGCCTGCCGTAATGAGCGCTTTCATTCTTTTCCCTTCTATTAAAATTCGCTATTTCAGCCAATTAATCGGAACTCAGGGTAAATATTAATTTCCACTGGAAACTTAGAGAAGCATCCCAGCAAAATCAAGTCCGATCTTGATTTTTTTCAACAACGTGCCCGATCAAATCCAATTCCTGAACTTCGTCGATTCTAACTGCGGAAATCTCGCCGATCGGCAGGGGACCTTCCGAATTCACCAAAACCGAGCAGTCGATTTCCGGCGCATCCCAAACACTTCGTCCGATGAATCCATCCGGCTTTTTCTCTTCGATTAAAACGTCCAGCGTCTTGCCGGTTTGATTCAGGGCAAACTCGTGTGAAATATCCCATTGCAATTGCATGACGATCTCTTTCCGGCGTTCTTTCTCTTCAGCTAGTATGTCGTCAGGCAAATTTGCGGACGCTGTTCCTTCTTCCTGTGAATATGTAAAAACACCCAACCGCTCGAATCGTATTTCCTCGATAAAGTCCAGCAGTTCGTTGAAATCCGCTTCCGATTCAGACGGAAAACCAACCATGACCGACGTTCTCAGTGCAACACATGGAGCATCATTTCGGATTGTTTTTAAAACGCGGCGTATCTCTTCCCGATCCTTTCTGCGATTCATCAATTTCAAGATTCGGTCAGAAGCATGCTGAATTGGAATATCAATATAAGGAACAAGCGCGGGATATTTTCTGAACAGATTGTTCATTTCCGGCGACCAGAAATCGGGATGATTGTACATCAACCGCACCCACGGAAACAAGTTCGCCTGTAAAAGGTCTTCAAGCAGATCGACCAAACGAACTTTCCCCGGCAAATCCGAGCCGTACCGCGTTAAATCCTGCGCCACTAAAATGAGCTCTTTCACACCTTTTTGCCGAAGATATTCCGCTTCACGCAGAAGGCTTGGGATACTACGGCTTTGCTGTTTTCCGCGGATCAACGGGATCGAACAAAAGGCGCATGAATTATCACAACCTTCGGCGATTTTCAGATACGCTAAATGAGAAGGTGTCAGCAATATCCGACTCTCTTCATCGGCGCAGAACGATTTTTTCCGGGTGATCGCTTCAACGATCGAATCGATCGAATGAACGCCGTCGATGCGATCCGCTTCCGGGATTTCTTTCCGGAGCAAATCGCCGTATCGCTGGGTCAGACAGCCCATGATAAAAACTTTCCGAACGGATCCGGTCTCTTTTAATTCCAATGTTTCGAAAATCGTCTCGATCGATTCGGCTCTCGATTGTTCGATAAATCCACAGGTATTGACAATAACGATTTCCGCCTCTTCCGGATTTGCCTTAAAAACACAACCCAGATTTTGTAATTTGCCGCTGAGTGTCTCCGAATCGACGGTATTTTTGGGACAGCCGAGCGATATGATCGAAAAAGTCGTTCGTTTCATGAATTCGGTCATTCCTTGTCAGTTGACGAGCCGGCATTGAGAAGCGCCGACACGAATTCTTCCGCATTAAATTCGATAAGGTCGTCGATCTTTTCACCGATGCCAATATATCGAATCGGAAGATTGGTCTGATGATGAATTGCCAGCGCGACGCCGCCTTTGGCCGTGCCGTCAAGTTTCGTTAAAATCAATCCCGTCACGCCAATGGATTTGACGAATTCCTGCGCCTGAACGAGTCCGTTTTGCCCCGTTCCGGCATCGAGAACCAGCCAGATTTCGTGCGGCGCGGTCGGAATAATTTTACCGATGATTCTTTTGACTTTAGCCAATTCGTCCATCAAATTGGATTTTGTGTGCAGGCGTCCCGCAGTATCGATTAGCAGAACATCTGCATCATGAGCAAGAGCCGACTTTGCAGCATCAAAGGCAATCGCCGACGGATCTTTTCCTTGTGGATTTCCAATGAATTCCGCTCCGCTTCGTTTTGCCCAAATTTCGAGTTGTTCGTAAGCGGCCGCCCTAAATGTATCCGCCGCGGCAATGAGCGTTTTTTTATTTTCCTTTCGGTACTTTGCCGCCAGTTTCCCGATAGTCGTCGTTTTGCCAGTCCCATTTACGCCGACAATTAGAACGACATAAGGTTTCGCAGGAGGAATTGCTTCCGGCTCATCCTTGCGAATCAGCGATAAAATCTGTTCTTTTAAAATATCTCTCAGGTTCGCGGATTCTTTCTTATCAATCGTTTTAAGATGATCGATAAGTTCTTCTGTTAAGTCCACGCCGACATCGGCTGATAGAAGCGTTTCCTCGATCCGGTTCAGCGTATCTTCATCGATCCTGAAATATTTCCCCAGTAACGGCAGATGCTGGGCAATGCCCCGCCCCGTTTTCGCCAGACTCTCAATCAAACGGTTTTTCGGAGTCGACTTTTGGGTCTGATCGTCGTTACCGGCACTTTTATTAAAAAAATTAAAAATCATTTAAGAAAATCCGTTTCAGACCGATTTCTTGCGCCGATGCGTGCGAATCACCTTGATAAAATCGGCGCAATATTGAATCCAAGAAATCGACATAAAAACCAGCGCAACGGTCATCAGCGGATATGTCCAACTTCCCGAATATTCCGGATAGATGAATGCCAGTAGAGACAGCGAAGTAAAAAGGATGGCAACTTTTCCCATCTTGTTGGATTGCGGGGATACATTACAATTATTCAACATGTAAATTCCGAGAACGGAAATTGTAAAATCGCGAAAGATCAGAAAAAGAAAAAAATATGCAGGCATCATATCTTTTAAAATCAGGTATAAAATAACGCTGAATATGACGATTTTGTCCGCCACCGGATCAAGCACCTTACCAATGTCAGTAATCTCGTTGCTGATTCGCGCCAGCCAACCATCGAGCATATCGGTGACGATTGCCGTCAACATGAAAATCAACGCGACGGCTCCATTCCCTTTTTGCAGGAAATAGATAATCGGCAACGTCAATAATGCGCGGGTGATAGAGATCAGGTTTGACGCCGTCGCTAAACGGTTCGGACTGATCTCTCCGTATTTTTGAACAACTTTTGTTTTGACCGATACTTTTTTCGACATCTTCATCCCGAAGTTGACAACGTTGTAAATGCCTGAAACAACCTTAATCCGACTTTTTCTCGCTGTAAAAAATCTGCCGCAAGTTCCGAAAAATTTCCGTGAAATACAATTTTCCCTTGTTCCATAATCCAGAACTGCTTGGAAAGCACAGCAAGCAGATCAAAATCGTGCGAAATGACGATCAGCGCGTGGCTTTTTGAAAATTCTCCGACGACCTCGGTCAACTGTGCTCTGCCAATCTTTCCCAAGCCGATTGTCGGCTCGTCCAGAATGAGTAAATCCGGTTGACGGGCGATTCCCAGCGATAAAGCAAACCGGCGTAGTTCGCCGCCGCTCAATTCATACCCGTTTCTTTCCGATATGGTAGTATAATCGACCGAAAACCGATTTAACAATTCCCGAACATCCGTAGTAAAATCCGGGATAGATGGATTCATCTGTGCAATGAGTTCCACCGTTTCGCTGACGCGCGAACCGAGGAATATTTTTTCTGGAAACTGCGGCAGGTAAACGGCTTTTGGAGGTGACGACTTTTCCGCTTCCACTTCCCATGATACTCGGATTTCTCCGTCCGTCGGTTGAATCAAACCGGCGATCATTTGGCCGAGACTACTTTTTCCAGAACCGATCAAGCCATAAATTCCTATAGGCGAATCGGTTGTCTGGTCAAAATCAGGAATTTCCAAACGGAACGAATTATTATTCTCATATCGGCAGATAAGGTTTTTGGCAATGATCCGGATACTTGCACTCATGAACACGAACCCTTGGTCGGAAAGCATTCGGCATTTCCGTCTGCGACCTCAATATAAAATTCAGAAAGCGTTTTCTCCTGTTCGTTCTGAGTGATCCAGAAAATACCAACGCCCGTCTTATGATGTGCTGTGACATGTTGAATCAATTCGTTTTGCGCAACGATATCCAAATAAGATGACGGTTCATCCAGAATGAGATATTTCGGTTCGGAGATCATCGTCCCCGCCAGCGCCAATCGTTGCTTCTCACCGCCGGACAATCGGTTCGGCGAATCCTTTCGACGATCGAAGAGTCCGATCTTTTCCAGATTTTCATGAACTTTTCGCGTCATCGATTCAAGAGGATAATTCTGATTTTCGAGATTAAAAGCGACTTCCCGTTCGATGAAAAAATGAACGAACTGATCTTCGGGATTCTGAAAAAGATACCCGAAATTTGGATATTCAACACTGGTCGCCTGTGGAAATTCGATGCGTCCGGAATCCGGTTTTAAAATGCCCGCGATCAGTTTGGCGAGCGTGCTTTTTCCGGTTCCGCAATCACCGGTGATGGCAATCCATTTTTTTTCAGGAATTTCCAGATTCAAACGGGAAAAAACAGGCTTTTTTGCATAGGAAAACGAAACGTCGATAAATCGAATACTCAATCGGACTCCAGTATCTCCCGAACCGTTCTTGCGCCAGCGCCGAGATTTTTTAAAATCACCTGCCTTGCAGAATCGGCGGCCCGGCGATAGGATTCCGAGTCGGTCAACATTCGCCGGATTTGCCGATACAGACATTCGCTGTCTTCACAACAAAATCCGCCGCCTTCGCGAATCAGTAATTCCGCCTCGCTGGAATTATGATACATTGGCCCGAAGAGAACCGGAATTCCTGCGACAGCCGGTTCCATGACATTATGGATCGACCCCCTGAAACTTCCGCCGACAAATGCCAAATTCGATTGGTGATATAATTCGGCCAGAATTCCGACTCTATCGACAAGAACTACTCGAATTCCGGCAGATTTTTGCGGTAAAGTTGAGAGTCTGCGCGTGAGAATTCCATTTTCCGAAAAACCCTCTTCCAGCGTTTCCAACGCATATTCGTTCGGCTCATGCGGAGCAACGATTACCCGAAGCGAATCGAATTCTTTCATGCAACGGTAAACGGCAGGCATCAATTGTTTGGCATCCTGCGGCCAGATGCTTCCGATGATAAAAACGAATCCATCACTGAAAAGCCGATCAACATCAGCGGCGACCTTTTCATGGGCGCGATGAATCACCTGATCGTATCGCGTGTCGCCAAGCGTCAGCATTTTAATCGGAACCGTTCCGATGAGTTTGCGAACCGATTCCTTATGTTCGTCCGAAATTGCATAAATATAATCGAGTGATCGGTACAGATCACTGAAAAACGTGCGGGCAATCGGTTTCCATTTCAGGCTGTTTTCCCGAATTCTAGCCGAGATTAGGTACGTTTTAACATGATGACGCTGAGCGTTTAGAATCAGATTCGGCCAGAGTTCATAGGTAACAAAAATGATTTTCTTCGGCTTCAGTCTCTGAATGAATCCCCGCGTGCGTAAAAATGTATCAAACGGAAGGTACATGTACAAATCAACTTCCTTCATCCGAACGGCGTTCGTATAGCCGCTGGGAGAAGTGAAACTCGCGACGATCAGAATGTCGGGACGGAGCGCTTTCAATCCACGGATTACCGGTTTGGCTTGTTCAAATTCACCGAGCGACGCCGAATGAATCAGATACAGTTCCTTTCGGGGGAATTTGTCCCGGAACCGTGCCATCTCGATCAGTGTTTGCTTTCTGCCACGAATTCCGGTCTGCATCTTTTTGTTGAAAAGCCCTGATAAATAGACGAAGAAAAATGCAAACGGAACAAAAAAGATGTTGTATATGACAATCCAAAAAATGGTCACTTTTTTTCTCCTGTAAGTATTTGCCGGACAGCAGACAGAATTTCGTCGCTGGTAATGGATTCCATGCAATACTGATGTTTTCTGTAGCATATCCGGTCGCCTTTTTGAGAACAAGGTCTGCAAAATAATCGCTTCTGAATGGAAATGCTATTCTTACCGTAATGTCCGGCGCCCGTTTCGTGCGAGGTCGGTCCTAAAATCAATACAACCGGCACGCCAACTGCTTCCGCCGCATACGTCAGGCCGGTGTCGTTTCCGATGACTAATGTGCTTTCCTGAAGAATCGCGATGGATTCCTCGAGATTGGACTGTCCGATGATCCGCGCGATTTTCCCGGGCGGAAGATATTGGAGTTCATCCAGATAAGTATCGTTTTCCGAACCGAGATAGACGACGGACATGTGCAATTCCTCGTTGATCCGCAGGGCGACCTCTTCCATTTTCGCCAACGGATAGCGTTTATTTTTCCAAGCCGAGATCGACAGGATAACAACAAATGGTTTGCTAACAGCGTTCCGGCTTAGGATATCCCAAGCCTGTTTTTGAATGGAGTCAGGCAGAAAGATTTCCGGTTTTGCATCTTCGGTTTCGATTTTCAGCGGCGCCAAAGTCTTGAAATATTCATTCATCAGCCGGAACGAGCGCGGAAACAGATTGATCCAGCAATAAAAAAGAAGAAACCGACGAAGTCTCGGTTTATGAAACCGAAGTTTCGGCGTATTTCGCAGATAGAGACCCAGAATTTTCGAGCGCAGATTGTTGTGCATGTCTATGAACAAATCATATTTTTGCTTCTGAAAATACCGGCAAAGCATCAACCAACTTTTTAAATTTGATTGCGCCTGATAAGCGATCACATTACTAAGAAAAGAGTTCCCGATTGCGAGGCTCTTGAATTCTTTCTTCACGACGAAATCGATTTGCGCAGATGGAAATCGTTCTCGGAGACGCCTGAAAATCGATGTCAATACAACGATGTCACCCAAAGATGAAAGGCGGACAATCAGGATTTTCTTTGGATCGTTTTGAAACTTCAATTTTTCCTTCGTTTGTTAAACTCGATCAGCCCGATAAGCGATTCTTTAACATTGGAATCGGGGAAAATATCTAGCGCTGCACGCGCCGAATCGGAATATTCACTCATCTTCGCCTGAGTATATTTCAATCCACCGTTTCGCTTGACGATCGCACCAATATTCCGGATTTCATCTGCCGAAGGATTTTCCCGCAGATTTTTCTTGAGAATAATCCTTTCTGGTTCCGACAATTGATTCAATGTATAAATCAGAGGCAGTGTAATCAGATTTGCCTTGATGTCCCTACCGACGGGCTTTCCGACCCGCCGTTCCTCACCGGAAAAGTCGAAGAGATCATCTTTGATCTGAAACGCCATACCGAGGTTTTTACCGTACTCGAAAAGACGTGCCGCTTTTTCGTTCGTAGCGTTTACGGAAATGGCACCAATCTTACAGGACGCGGCAAACAGACAGGCGGTTTTCGCCCAGATCATGCGATAATAAGAAGCCTCATCCATGCCATCCGTCAGGCTTTTTTCAATTTGGTAGATTTCACCCGAACTGAGCAATTCCGAAGTTTCGCTCAACAGTTCAAGCGCTTTAAAATTCCGAAGACTCAGCATATTTGTTAACGATTTGCTGAACATGAAATCGCCTAAAAGCACCGACACCTTGTTTTTCCAGATCACATTCACGGTCGGTTCGCCGCGACGCGTAACGGAATCGTCGACAACATCGTCGTGAATTAAAGTCGCCGTGTGCAGCATTTCGACAATACTCGCCGAAATGCTACAAATCCGGTTGGATTCACCGCAAAGTTTGGCAGATAAAAATAAAAGCGCAGGGCGCAACCTCTTACTATGTTGGTTGATGATGTAGCGCGTCATCTGTTCGATCAAATTAATGTCCGAACGCAGTGCCGATTCAAACTCGGTCGCAAATTGACACATCTCTGCTTCGATTGGCTTGAATAGTGATCTTAATGTCCGATTTATCATTTGTTCAGATCCATCGCGACTTTATTCCGTTACCTCTGTTTTTTTTGAAGAACGAAGTGCAAACCGGGAAACGACGATGCTGAGTTCATATAGGAATACCAATGGAATGGTCATCATCATCATACTGAACGGATCGGGCGGTGTGATCGCCGCCGCCACAACGAGAATGATCATAAAAGCATAACGCCAGGACCGGCGTAAAAAACGCGGCGTTATGAGTCCCATTTTTGTGAGAATATATGAGACTACCGGCATTTGAAAAATCAGTCCGGTTCCAACGATCAACTGCGCCACGAACTTTGCATAGAACTCGATGGAGATGTTTTTTTGAACATCGGGTACGCCGACTCCGATGAGAAATTTCAGTGCGAACGGTACTAATACCAAATAAGCAAACAGGGCGCCCAATAGAAAAAACACCGTAATGCTAATGACCAACCAAGGTCCCCAGTGTTTTTCCTTTTGATAAAGACCCGGTGCGACAAACGCCCAAAGTTGGTAGCCGAGAATCGGGATCGAGAAGACAATTCCCACGGCAAAGGCAATCCAAAATTTCAGCATTAGCAAGCCCTGAACTTTCAGAACCTGAATGTTCATATCCAAATTTTTAGACGGTTCAATGAGCAAATTGAGGATAAAATCGGAAAGGAAAAATCCGGCAACCGTGAAAATAACAACAGAAATTAGAATCTTGATCAAGCGCCAGCGAAGTTCCTCAAGATGGTCTAAAAAGCCCATCTCTGTAGAATCATCCTCTGAATCTTTACGGATATATTTCATTATTTTGTCAGTCAGTTTCTTGATCCGGGCGTCCCATTTTTAATACCATCTGAATAACCTGATGCATCTCGTACCCGTTATCAAAATCGCACACAAATATAAAGACCGCAACTGTAAAAATCATGACTTATCCGAAAATCCATTCAGATAAGTGCATCTCATAATCCAGTAAAATTAGAATGATCGTGTTTTCCTGAACAAACCCGGAATCTGCCACTAACCAAATTGTTTCTGGAAATCCTCGTAATTGGTGATGATGAGTTTCCGCCCTTTTTTCTGTATGAAACCTTTTCTCTGAAGAAGATTGAGCATCCGCGAAACCGTTTCTCTGGAAGTACCTGCCATGTTGGCGATGTCCTGCTGATACGGTAAGTTTTCGATGACGACCTGCCCCATCTTGATGACGCCGAGATCCTCCGCAAGACGGATGATACTCATCGCAATCCGGTTTTCCGCGTCACTCAGCGAAAGCCCTTCGATTTGCTGATCGGACTTTCTGAGACGACGAGCAAGTTCCTGAAGTAAATTGATGGCGATTTTCGGATGTTTTTCCAGCAAATCAAGAAAATCGCCGCGTTTAAGGATGAATACTTCCGTGTCTTCGAGCGCGATGACATTTGCCGATCGGCTTTCGCCGTCGAATATCGACATTTCGCCAAAGAAATCGCCATCACCGAGAATCGAAAGAATAACCTCTCTTCCGTCATCGCTGAGTCTGGTTATTTTCACGCTTCCCTTATTGAGGAAAAATAGCGTGTCGCCAGCGTCCTCTTCCATCAGGATAACATTATTCTTGCGGTAAGTGCGTTTTTGCATCAATTCCATGATTTTCTCAAGAATATCGTCTTTGAGTTCGGAAAACATCGGAATATTTTTCAGAAATAAATGGTTCATCTGGTACCCTCCCTACACTATAAATAATGGTCATCCACGAAAATTGACCCAGGAATATTTTCTCCAATACTCCATGGTTATTCTGTCTTTTCTTTCTTCACTTCTTTTCTTTAGGTTTTGTGAACTTGGCTATCAAATCCGGAAGTGCTTCAAAAACTTTTTCTAACCCGGACTCTTTATCTTTCAAGTTATGAATTTTCACGTCATCCTTTGTTACGATGATGATCGCGATCGGTTCAATGACCGCTCCGCCGCCCGTTCCGCCCGCATTTCCCTTTTCCTTGTTGTCAGACGGACCGGCTCCCGCGCCGAATCCCAGTGAAATCTTGGTAATGGGAATCACAGTCGTTTCTCCAGCCTGAATCGGTTTTCCGATGACAGTTTCCGACGTAACGATATCTTTCAGTCGGTTCAGCAGTGTATCAACGATTCCTTCCAACATGTCTTTTTCTCCTCATCTTAAACATTTGAACGATCATTTTTCCGGAAATAAAAATAACGATTCTTACGACATGAATCAAACGAATTGAACCGGAAAGGTCAATTGTACCTAAAAACTTTTTCTCAACAAATGACGGTTCGATTCGAATTTTCTGCAAAAACGGAAGCAATTCGTGGAGTGAATAGTACGCACTCATCAAATAACCGGTCGCTGCCGGATTTTCCAGGCCGATCTCCAGATCGGCGGTAATCTTGATATTTTTCGGAATCTTGAAAAACCGCCAGACGATCTCTTTGCCGAGCGAAATCCATTCGCGGACAGTGAACAGCGACGGTCTTTTCCTTGTCTTTTCTTTTGGTTTTTCTTTTTGATCTTCAGGTTTGGACGTAGCGTCCGGTTTTTTCTTTTTCGATGGAATTTTTCTCAGAATGCAAATCTTGTTATTCGCGATGATTAAAAAGATTTCCAGCGCGTTCTTTTCAAATCCAATTATGATGCCAACAATTCCACTAAAAAACATGATCTGAGTAAAAAACTTCTTTTTATCTGGTTTTATTGCCAAACAAATGATAAAAATCGTCCGGGTAATAAAAATCAAAAACAGGAGAATAATCACGGCTAAAAGTACTGTTATCAGCAGTTTCAGAAGAAATATCACCGCATTCTCCGTTTTTTCATTTGAAAATCTTCCTCGTTATAAATAAATTTCCACACTTTTTGATAATTTTTTGAAAGGAGTTCAATGAGCAAAAAAAGAAGTGTACAAAAACGTATTCGTCAGGCTGAGAAATCCAGACTACGCAACAGACAATATAAATCGGTCATGAAATCCATGATCAAGAAGGTAAAAGCCGCCACTACGAAAGTCGAAGCCGAACCTCTGTATCGCGAGACTGTTTCTATCATCGATTCGATCACGGGAAAAGGCGTTCTTCATCGTAACAACGCCGCGAACAAAAAGTCCAAACTCGCCGATGTAATCAACAAGTTGCCCTGACGATCTCTTCATCTTTTCGTCAATTCGTCTAACATTTTTATTTATTCACTCGTTCGATAATTTGGAGCCTCCTTACTGATTTTCACGCCGTGAGGATGACTCTCTTCTATTGACGCCCGCGTTACTTTGATAAATTTCGCGGTTTTCTGCAAATCCGAGATCGTCCTTGCACCGCAATATCCCATCGACGATCTGAGCCCGCCGGTCAATTGATGGACGGTTTCATGTAACGCTCCTTTGTACGGCACAATTCCCTCGATCCCTTCCGGAACCAGTTTCTTCGTTTCCTCCGATTCCTGAAAATACCGATCTTTGCTTCCTTTTTCCATCGCGGCAATTGAACCCATGCCACGGTAGGATTTATAAACGCGTCCTTCATACAGAATCGTCTCACCCGGACTTTCATCCATTCCGGCTAACAGCGAACCGAGCATTACCGTATTTGCGCCGGCGGCTAATGCCTTAGCAATATCACCCGAGTACCGGATCCCACCATCAGCGATGATCGGAATTCCGGACTTTGCAGATTCCTCGGCGCAATCAAGAATAGCCGAAAGTTGCGGTATCCCAACGCCTGCGACGATTCGAGTTGTGCAAATGGCTCCCGGCCCAATTCCAACTTTAACGGCATCCACACCGGCGCCGATTAATTCACGTGTCGCTTCGGAAGTAGCGACATTCCCGGCAATAATATCTATGTTTGAATAACGTTTCTTAATCTTTCGGATGGTTTCGATCACATTTCGCGAATGTCCATGCGACGTATCGATGACCAGAACATCTACCTGAGATTCGATCAAACGCTCGGCTCTCTCGAGATAATCACCGGTAACACCAATAGCAGCGCCAACGCGAAGACGCCCGATCGAATCCTTGGCAGCATTCGGAAATTTCTTCTTCTTCAGAATATCTTTAACCGTGATCAGACCTTTCAACCTACCATGTTTATCAACGACGAGTAATTTTTCAATCCTGTGTTGCTGAAGGATTTCCTCCGCTTTTTCCAGTGTAGTTCCGGTAGGAGCGGTGATTAGGTTTTTACTGGTCATCCGGTCGGAAATATTTTGTTCAAGATTTGTCTCGAAACGGATATCACGATTCGTTAATATTCCGGTTAGATGACCGTCATCGACGATTGGAATTCCGGAGATCGAATATTTCAACATGACTTCCAGCGCTTCACGGATTGTTTTATCCGAGGAAAGCGTAATTGGTTTGACGATCATTCCGCTTTCGGAACGTTTGACTTTATCAACCTCCAATGCCTGCTCGGCAATTGACATATTTTTATGTAAAATGCCGATGCCGCCTTCTCGCGCGATCGCGATTGCCATCGCGCCTTCCGTGACAGTATCCATCGCCGCGCTGACAATGGGTACGCGCAGTTCGATACGTTTTGTCAAATTTGTAATCAAGCTGACCTGTCGGGGATGAACATCCGATTCTGCCGGAATTAATAGAACATCATCGAATGTAAAACCCTCCCGAATAATTTTGTTCAGATTCATTATTATCCTCATTAAAGAATAGAGTTCAAAAAGTCAATCGTTAATTGAAATCCGGTGAATCGCTTCGATGAATGTTGTATCGGAAAATAGGTCATCGCTTTTTTCCAGATCGGGATAAAATATCCTGTCTTCATCGAGATGAGCGACCATCGATCTAATTTTTTCGTGTCCCAGCTGTGTGCCGATACCGCCGTTGAGCGGTTTGCGAAAATCCATTCCCTGCGCCGCGGCCAGCAATTCGATCCAGACAATTTTTTGCGTATTTTCGACGATCTGACGAAGTTTCAGGCAGGCATTAGGCGCCATACTGACGTGATCTTCCTGATTGGCTGAGGTCGGTATTGTTTCCACCGATGCCGGGGTTGATAACGTGCGATTTTCAGCGCTGAGAGCCGCAACGGTTACATGAGCGATCATGAATCCGGAATTGACACCGCTGGATTGCGTTAAAAACGCTGGCAATCCGCTCATCACCGGATCGATCAGGTTAGCGATCCGTCGCTCGGCGATATTCGCCAATTCCGTCAACGCAATGGAGAGAAAATCCGCCGCCATTGCCAATGGCTCCGCATGAAAATTTCCTCCGCTGAGCACTTCGCCGGTTTCGGTAAAAACGAGCGGATTATCTGTCACTGCAGAGAGCTCATTCTCGACGATATTTTCCACAAATCGGAGTGTGTCACGAACGACGCCGATCACCTGTGGCGCGCATCGAAAACTGTACGGATCCTGCACCTTGATGCAATCTTTATGCGACTGGACGATCTCGCTGTCCCGTAAAAATTTCCGGATATGGCGAGCAACTTCCTGTTCTCCACTCTGCCGGCGAATTTCATGGATTTGTTGCCGGAATGGAACGTCTGTAGCCAGTGTCCCTTCGACGCTCATCGCCACCGCGAGTTCGGACAGCAATATGATATCTCGTGCCCGTAGAAACGCAACTGTCAAAAGAGCGGTCGAATATTGCGTTCCATTGATTAGTGAGAGACCGTCTTTCGGTCCCAACCGAACGGGTTGATACACGCCTTTATCGATCAATTCCTTTGCGTTTCTTCTCTTACCTTTAAAAAAAACCTCGCCTTCGCCGATCAACGGAAGGCAAAGGTGCGCCAAAGGCGCCAGATCACCGCTTGCACCGACGGAGCCACGTGATGGAACAACCGGTAAAATATTTTTATTAAGAATCTCTACCAATTTTGCGACAACTTCCGGCGAACAACCGGAAAATCCTGCGGTAAGGCTCCTGATTTTCAGAAACATCATCAGCGCAACAATCTCGGTATCTATTGGATTCCCGACACCGCAGGCATGACTGCGAAGCAGGTTGATCTGTAACTGTTCCAACTCATCCGCAGGAATATTGACCTGAGCGAGTTTTCCAAATCCCGTATTGATCCCGTAAACGGTTTTCCCTGCCCGAATTTTCTCCAGAACAACTTCTCGCGCCGCCCGAATCCGGTTCATTTCAGAATCGGATAAAGTGATTTTGGTCCGATGATGTAAGAAACGGGCGACCTTTTCCAACATCCTGTTTTTTTCTATTTTTTTTCGCTGATCCTGCACATCTTGAAGTTATTAAACAACCAGTAATCAATCAAGAACAACATCGGCGCACATTTGGATTTGCTCGTAAAATTCCAACCGTTTCTTGACTATTTCAAAAGAATCGTCTAAATTGGTTCCAGACTATGAGGTCATGATGAGAAAAATGAAATTCTTATTCGTTCTTGGGATTCTCTTGACGACGGCTTTCGCCCAGCAGGCGATCCAGATCAACGACGTTGTTGTTGCGGAACTCGAAAACGATCTTCTTCGGATTACCGTTGAAGTCAAAAACATTTCCCAGAAATCGATTGGCGAGATCAGCGGTGTGATCGACATTCTGGACAATTACGGAAAGACGATCGACAAAAAAGAACTGTCAATTGTCAGCAACCATGACGTGCCATTGGAATCCGGGAAAAGTCGTGAAAGAAGTATTGTTGTCACACAACGTCCGAACATGTCCGGAAACGCGCATTACCGCGTGACCAATTTACGGTTTTTCGGCGAGCAGGCAGTTTATATGGTTTGCCCAAACTGCAACGAGATCATTCCGAAGGAATAATCAGTTGTTTCGTTAACTCGTTGATCCATTTCTTGCTCTCACGAATAAACAGATCAACCTCTTTTTCGGGATAATTCAACTGAAGCATTCTAATAGCGATTAATGCCGATGGAATCGGCACATATTTTCGTGTTTCATCACGGTAAAATGCATCCAATCCTTCGATCAATTCTCGTGACTGCGCAGACTGTATCAAATCTCTGAATGTCGAATCGGCTACCCTTGAATTGACCGACATGGCTTTCAATTCGTAAAAAAGTTTCCCATCGAGCAGGCCGCTCAGATACGCGCTCTTGATCCAAACGGCATATTCTGGATATTCCCGAGTCACTTTCGTGACAGACATCCAGTCAAATCCATCCCAAAATACTTTCTTCTCCTGAGCATCTCCTGTTAAAAACAACACAAGAACGAACAACCAGCAACTTAGTCGTTTCATTTTACACCATTTCGATTTTCAGGTTTTTTACTTTTTTCCACTGACAACAAGTTTTGAGTAATTTTTAAAAATATCTCGTAAAGTGTCTTTAAATCTTGGTCGCTTTCCAGAAATTCGAGATGTTTTACGATCGTTTTCCGGTCGCCGCGAGATGCCGGACCGGTCAGCGCTTCCAATAACGGCCTTTGCCAGCCACTTTCGACCGACTGCTCAGAAAAACCTTTGAGCAATAGCATCGAATATTCGTCCGATAAACCTTTTCGCCTGCATAAATTTTTCACCGCAGCAATCAGCGAAACCGAATAATTATTTAAAAAAACCGCTGAGACATGGACCATCTGTTTTTGTTCCGGCGTAAGCGACAAACCGATTTTCCCGATCTTGGATGTCAGGCGAATGAGTTCTGTTTCTATCTCTCCTTCACATGCGAATATTCCTGTCGAAAATCGTTGAATTCCTGTTGCCACATCAGGCGCGCTGAGCACCGGATGACACGAACCAATCCGACAGCCGCGTTCTTTAAGCGGAGTCAGGATTTTCGAACTTAAGAATCCAGATGTATGGAATACCAAACATCCGTTAAAATCGACAGGCAATTTGGTAAGATTCTGCACAATAGTTTTAATCGCGTCATCAGATACCGAGATGATCAGCCAATCCGTCGGTTTGTTGAACTCGTCAATCTGAGTCGTAACCGTTTCGAACCGAACCCATTTATCAGATTGTTTAAGCCTTTCCGGCGATCGATTCCATAAAAATTGCGGAAACAGGCTGTTCTTTTGAAGATGATGCGCAAAAGAAATCCCGACGCGGCTTGCTCCAAAAACACTGAACGTTTGATGGGCGTGTGTCATTTCCTCAACTTTTCGATATACCGGTTAAAGTTCAAAAACAGCCGCCGATAAATATCCGACCACCTGATCGCTAAGCCCGACCGTGTCGCCCGAGTTCCGATAATCCAGCGCCTTGCATCTGGAATTGCCAAGAACTTTAGCATATTTTAGCAACGTAAGGATTGGCGCCAGACCACATGCTTCCAGCGAGTTGTCCTTGTAACCGGATTCCAACGCACTCAAATTCATTTTTTCAAGAAGCGAAATGAGATGTTTGTCCATTTGTACCGCTTCCGGATATGAATGATAATGAGAAAGATCCGAACTTGCCACGACGATGAATTCGGTCTTTGCGAAGACTTCGGCCAGAATGAACGCAAATTCATCGATCTCGTTCAGCGTCACCGTGCCGATGACGACTGGAATGAGTGAAAATTCAGGAAAAATATTTTGAAGGAATGGCAGTTGAACCTCGATCGCATGCTCGGCCTGATGCCCTTTTACAGAACGATAAACGACTCCGCCGCGTTTGGTTAACAGATCGCAGATTTTCTGATCTACCGGTACTTCACCCATCGGTGTTTGGTAGGCTTTACCGGAAAAGATCGAAATCCCTCGAAAATATTCATGATGGCTCGGAGCGATCACGACGACTTTTGAAAACGGATGCCTCTTTAAAAATCGGTAACCGACGGCAGCAACCGGCCCCGACGCGACAAATCCGGCGTGCGGTGAGATGATCCCAAACAGACGCTTCAGCGTGATGATCGGCTCCGTCGCTGATTCCAGATATTGAATGACTGTCTTTTCGAGAGAAGCGCCGTTTTCCGGATAAAACATGCCGGCAACGGAAGGCTTTCTTATCGGTTTCGGTTCACTCTTCATACTTCACCTTTTGAAACTAAGGTAGTCCACAAAAGATTCAAAGTCAAGCGCTGATTGAATCCTTTTCAAGAATCAGCCGATCGATCGTTTTTCCGAATTTACTGTTTATCTGTTCCCATATTTTCCGGTTGATAATCAACTTCAGTGTCACGAATTCGTCGGAATATTCTTCGGACAGGATAAACGCATGATCCCGAACATAGGCAATATCACGAACTTCCGACAACGGAATCTGAATCGTCAGTTGGATTTCCATTTTTTCCAACTCCGCGATGATGGCGTGCCGCAGATCATCGGTCTTTAGACGATTCAATGCCGACAGAAAAATGGCATCCGGATAAATTCGTTTCGCGTCCGAAAATATCTCTCTGTCCATCTGATCGATCTTATTAAACACGACGATCGATGGTTTATGACTGACCTTTAGATCGGCCAGCACCTCATCGACGGTTTGAAGATGAGTCAGGCATTGCGGATGACTGATGTCAGCGACTTTCACGATGAGGTCGGCTTCTTCGATTTCCTTTAGCGTGCTTCGAAATGATGCAACCAAATGATGCGGCAATTTGCGGATAAAACCGACCGTATCACTGAGTAAAATCCGGTGATATTTATCGAGTTGACATTGCCGGACGGTCGTATCCAGCGTCGCGAATAATTTATCCTCAACGAGAACTTCCGATCCGGTGAAAAGATTCATGATCGTGGATTTTCCTGCATTCGTGTAACCGACAAGTGAAACATTGTAGTTCCCGCGTCGGCTTTTCCGTTGAATTGCGCGATCGTTTTCGATCCTTTGCAGGTCTTTTTTCAATCGGGAAATGCGGACTTTGATCAGGCGTTTGTCCGTTTCGATCTGCGTTTCGCCTGCACCGCCGCGAACATTAATTCCGCCGATTTGTCGTTCGAGATGCGTCCAGCGCCGTGTCAACCGCGGAAGCAGGTATTCGAGCGTCGCCAATTCGACCTGCGTCTTTGCTTCGCGCGTCCGCGCATGGCTGGCAAAGATTTCGAGAATGATTCCGCTTCTATCGCGGATTTCCATTTTCAGTGCACGTTCCATGTTTCTCATGTGCGTTGGCGAAAGGTCATCGTTAAAAACGATCTCATTGATTTTGAGTTCTTCAAGCATCGTTTTAATCTCAATGACTTTTCCGCTTCCTATGAAAGTCGCGGGATCGATACGTTTGAGTGGGACGGTCAGGATTTCACCATCATAATTCAGCGTCCTGACTAAGAGCCGCAATTCTTCCATTTGTTCGTCAATTGTTTCCTGCGACTGATCGGCTGTCACGGCACCGACCAAAAAAGCCCGTTCTATTTCCGGACTCTGTTTTTCTTGTAGATTATTCGTCATGGATTTGTCTCTTTTAAAATGTTTGCACGATTGATCCTACCGATAAAAGTTTCCAGCGCGGCAATAATTACCGCCAGCACCAAGAAGAGAATCGCATACTCGCGATTCAGATTCATCGGCGCAGATTCGTTGTTTTGTTCGGTGGTATAAACGGCAATTCTTGACGGTAGAAAGTCGCCGATCTCACGGAAATCCCGTTCATCGAAAAATTCTCCAACACTTTCCGATTCCGGAACATTTGCTGCAAATGAAAAAACACGCCGCCCGCCGGATTCTACCCGATAAACACCCGCTGTTGTGCAATCGAAAAAACTGAATCCTGAACCTTCTTCTTTCCTTGGACGAATTTTCTTTCCGGTCGGCGTCATCACGATGAGATCGTTGGTGTTTTGTGTCCCAGCCGCATCAAACCGAACAGTGTCGCCACAAAAATAATCAGTTCGCTGACCGTTTTCCCCCGCCGCATAAAGTGCCGCGCGACGAATCAGTGTCGGAAATAAACCGGTTAATTGAAAATCTGTCCAATTTGAATTCGTCGTCGTGGCGAAAGTTAAAATGCGCCCGGTCCGCCCGATCGTTTCTATCAAGAACGGAGTTCCATCCTCGAATCCGGCGAGAATCGTCTGGTTCTCATTCGTCAAAAATTCCGGAACGATGAAGAAGCGTGGCGAGTTTTCTAATTGATCTTTCTTCTGCCATAAATCCCGGAAAACGGGATGCCCGGATTTTATTGAGCCAAGTTTCAAGTAAGAATCGCCGAACGATTTTCGTGTACTTTTCCATTTTGGAAGACCGAATGGCTCTGACCATACGTGATTAAAATTTTCCGGCTGGCAATGTTCGCCGGGAAAGACAATCAATCCGCCGCCGTCATCTAAAAATCTGTTAAGTTTTTCCCGAAACGATTCGGAAATCTTGTCAATATCGCTAATTAAAAGAATATCACACTTCCGAAAATCTTCCGCCGGCAGTTGTGATTCCGTTGTAAATCGGACATCGAACGACGAACCGCTTTTCGCCTCCAGCGCTTTAATGAAATATCTCGCATCCGCCGAAGTTTGTCCGACGACAAGAATCCGGATCGAATCCGGAATGTTCATCACGAAATATCGCCGATTGTCCAAAAGAAGATCGTCATCCGGCGTCTCAGCAAAACCAGATAAATATCCGGTGCTTTGCGAAATCCACTCGAACGAAATGTCCGCCGAACTGCGGAGCTGGATCGAAACGACACTTTGACCGACACGTTCACCTTCGATGAAAAGTGAAACCGGCGTTTCAACGGATTCCGGTGTCCAATTCATTAACACCGACTGGATTATCGCCGACTTGCCGGATTCGACGATCTGGTCTGGAATTTCGATCTGTGAAATTCCGATGTTATATCCTTCCCGATTGACAGGAAGTAGAAGGAAACGTGTACCCGGTTTTTCCAGAAACGGCTGAAACGGATGGGTCGTCGAACGACTCATCTGCCATGAACTTTTCTGAAAATCGCTGGCGATCCAGACGGCAACAGATGCTTCAGGATGTTTTTCCATATCCATCGAAGCCGTTTTTAAAGCGACATCCAGCTTTGTCGTAAGCGGTTTGGCTAAAAGTCCGGCAATCGCATGTGTCAATTGGGTGGCGTTCTTAACGAATCCGATTTCACGAATGATCGTCGGTTCCGTGGCATCGATCAACCGAACCGTGACAGGAAACTCGATCTCTGAGAAAGCCGACTGAAGATCGTTTCGCGCGATTTCCATGAGATTCCGACCTTCGAATGTTCTGTCCATAGAGGCAGAACAATCAAGGATCAGATAAACCGTTGCGCCACGCCGGACACTAAAATCGCCGGAAAGATTCGTTTGATATGGGCGAGCGAAAGCCAGAACGATGAATAAAATCAGTAAAGTTCGGAGAATCAGCAGAAGGATCTGTCGAAGTTTGAGTCGCCGGATGACATCGTTTTCCAATTGTTTTAAAAACCGGATCGAACTGAATTCCACGATTTGAAAACGTCGCCGACCGAACATGTGAATGATGACAGGAATAGTCATCAGCGGAAGGAAATAAAGGAAAAACGGATTAATGAAGGACATGAGCGATCAGAAAAGCCAAATTCTATTTGGGTGAAATAGGAACAAGCACATCGGAGTTCAACCTATTAACATTTTCATGACAAAACTGCCGATGAGCGGGATGGTGATATTGTCGTCGAATTTCCATCGGACCAGTTCGACGAAACAAGTCACGAGGGCGCCGACACCTTTTATCCAAAACGGCACTCCGGGAATCCAGCAAGTCACCAATAATCCGGCAATAATAAAAGCCAACGCTCCAGCTAGCGTTTTCTTTTGGATGAGGCGGATTTTACCGAAAGCCATCCCGATAAGAGCCGCCGTCGGATCGCCGACTGTCAGGAAAAGTAGCGAAATGACCGCAATTTCTTTCGGAAAGAAAAAAATCACGATCATACTGCCGATAAAAACGTACGTTGCCCCTGTCAAATGATTATTCTTCTCATACGGGCGAAGCATATTACCAAAAATCTTGATATAAAGCCGATTGCAGGATGGAATTGCCATCCGGAGGATTTCCGCGATGAGGATACCTAACGTCAGTAAGCCAACGACGATCAGTCCGGTTCTTCTCGAGAAAAACAGATAATAAAGTAAGGGTATAAAAGACGAACAGTAATGAACCGCCTTTCTTTCCAGTTCGCCCTTCTGAATTTTATTCATGCGTTTGCCTTTCTCTCCAACTCCATAAAAGCGAGCGCGGGATCGGATTTGCCGAAAACGGCATTACCGGCGACTAACAAATCTGTGCCAGCAGAAACCGCTGAAGCCAGAGTTACCGAGTTGACGCCACCATCAATTTCGATTGGGAAAGCGTATTTTTTTGCAGCGGATTTTGCCATTCTTACTTTTTCCAGCGCGCTTTGAATCATTTTTTGTCCGCCGAAACCGGGATTGACCGTCATTATCAGTAAGTGATCGATCATTGACAGGAACGGTTCAACAGATGTAAACGGTGTCGACGGATTGATCACCAATCCTGCCCGCGCGCCCAATGACCGGATTCTTTCCAATTCACCCGGAATATCTTTCGTCGTTTCGACATGAATAATGACGGTGTCACTTCCGGCGCTGACGAATTGAGGTATGTATTTTTCGGGATTTTCGATCATCAGGTGAGTTTCGAGATGGAGCGTCGTGATCTTTCGAATCGCAGAGACGACGAGCGGTCCGATGGTGATATTCGGGACGAAATGACCGTCCATAACGTCGATATGCAGGCGTTTGGCGCCGGCAGTCTCGACAAGGTGAATTTGCTGTTCAAGATTTGCAAAATTGGCGGAAAGTAGCGAAGGAACGATCTGAACCATCCGAAGTTTATTCCTCCTGACTGATTGTTGAAACATCCAAATTGATCGTTACCGGATTATCCATCAATTTACTGGCTTCCGGTTTTTGTCCAATCACCGTATATGGCGTCAAATCCGGATTCTGAATATACCGGATTTTACCTATTTGATGCCCTGCTTTACGGATAACTTTTTTGGCTTCGTCGAGATTTAATCCAAATAAATCCGGAACTTCTAATTGTTTGTCAGGTACACCTTTACTGACGCAAAGCCAAATATGGGAATTGGTCGAAACCATCAGTCCTGGCGAAATGGATTGCGCGCTGACAACGCCAACCGGTTTGTCCGATGAAAACTGAGAAACGACGGAATCAACGGTAACTCCCCACCGTTCCAATTCCAGATCGGCGGCTTTCAACACTTTCCCGACCAATTTAGGCATCGGAAAATAGCGTTCGCCGCCAGAAATGATCAGTTTGACGATCCGGCCTTTTTTCACCATGTATCCGGCAGGTGGTTGCTGATCGATGACCGTTTGCGGCGGAAAGTCCGAATTTTCCAACGTGTCGCTCACCATCGATTCAAAACCGTTGTTTTCAAGGATCGATCTGGCTTCAGGTAACGGTTTATGCCGAACATCAACCAATTCATATTCCTGTCCATGCCGGACATAAAGCGGCAGAATGAGTTTGTCCATCAGGACGCTAAAAACGATCGTAAAGATCGCAAATGCCGCAATAAACCGTAATAAATTTTTCGTGCGAACTCTCATATTTCTACTCTAAATAGCAATTCATTTTTCCTGTAATGCACCGGATGAAGTTCTGTTCAGACGAACGGCGAAACTACCGGTCAATCCGTGTTTATGTGGAAAAATCTGAACGGCTCCGGAATCGTCGCAATACGTCCGATCGACCCATTTTTGTGCCGGCTGGACGGAATACTCGGGATGACCGGCTAAAAATTCCCGAACGACTTCCCAGTTCTCTTCCGGTTCCAGACTGCACGTGCTGTAAACGAGTGTACCACCAATGCGTACAAATTTCGCCATATTTTCAAGAATTCCGATCTGCAAACGGCGTACTTGCTTCATGTGATGAGCCGTTCGGTTCCAGCGCAAATCGGCTCGCCGGGACAAGACGCCGGTGCCGGTGCAAGGGGCGTCAATCAACACTTTATCCGCTTCCGGAAACTCATCGCGACTTGCATCGGCTACGCGATAATTTATCGATTCGATTCCTAACCGGGCGCACTCATTTTTCACGAGACTCATTTTTTGCTCGCTGACGTCCGATGCATGAACTGCGGAATGATTGCCGGTCAACTGAGCGATCAGCGTCGTTTTTCCGCCCGGAGCGGCACAGACATCGACAATTGTCTCGCCTTCTTTTGGAGAAAGCAACTGAACGGCAAGAGCCTGATTGTAATCCTGAACTGAACAGCCGCCTTCTTTAAAAAAATCGCTTTTCAGTAAGATGCCGGTACGATTGACCGAAAAGAAATGGATCGGTTTTTCGGAGATGATCTTTACTGCTTGCTTTTGACGCGCCAACCGTTCCTCCGTCATGCTCCATGAAAAACGGATCGGATTGTGCCGGAAACAAATGGGCTGATATGAATTGTCGAATTCCAGAATCCGACGGGTCGATTCGATACCGAAATTAGCGATCCACCGTTTTACCAACCAATCCGGATGTGAAAATTCGATGCCGAGCCGCTCGACTTCATCGGTAATTCTGGTTAGCGATTTTCGCCAATTCGTCTCATCCGGCAAATTTCTCAACACGGCGTTTATCAATGGAACGAGGTCGGGTCGTTTCAATTCTTTGGCGGCTTCGACAGTTTCATAGACAAGCGCATGCGGTGGCGTTTTCAGTACGACAAATTGAAAAGCGCCAATGCGCAATAAATGAACCGCCGTTATTTCGATCTGGCTGAATTGACGATTCAATGAAAAATCTAAAACATAATCCAGCAGCCTGCGATATTGAATGACGCCTTTGACGAGCGCATAAATAAAATCGCGGTCTTCCTGAGAAAATTCTATGGTTGAGACAAATTCCGAAACACGCGTCTCAAAATCGGACGGCTGTTTATGAAGCGAGTTGAGAATTTCGACGGCGGCGGTTCGGGTTTTCATTCGGAAAATATATCTCCGACTTTACCCTGAAAACCTCGCAGGAATTGATCGATCGGAAGTGGATTTTTTCCTTCCGCCTGCACTTCTTTTGGAAATAAAATTCCGGCGCCGGTTTGGATTCCCAACCGGTTGTTCTCGCGGATAACGATGGCGCCAACTGTCTCAGAATTGCCGCCGGGTTCAGCGATCGCCGCTAAAAGCTTGATTCGTTTCTTGCGGAAAAAGGAATACGCACCAGGCGCAGGCGAAAGACCGTGAATCAGGTTTCTGATCGTAAAAGCGTCTTTTTTCCAATCGATCTCGCCCATTTCGGGAAAGATTTTCGGCGCCTGAGTCGCCAATTCGTGTCGTTGTGGAATCGGCACAAGACGATTTTCTTCAATTTCATTCACAACCCGCACGAGCGATTTGCCGCCCAGCCGGGATAATTTTTCGTAGAGCGTACCGAATGTATCATCCGGTAGAATCGGCATCTTTTCCTGAAGAAGAATATCACCGGTATCGACCCGCGCCTGAATGCGGAAAATCGTCAGCCCGGTTTCTTTCTCGCCGTTGATGATCGCCCAATTGATCGGAGCGGCGCCGCGATATTTTGGGAGAAGCGAGGCATGCAGATTAATCGAACCGAACTTCGGTACTTCCAGAAAATCGACCGGTAAAATTCGAAACGCAACAACGACAAAAAGGTCGGCACCCAAGTTCTTCATTTGCCCGATAAAATCCAGCGATTTCAAATCCGACGGTTGAAAAACCAGCAGACCGAGTTCCTTCGCCAATGTTTTTACCGGCGGTTCCTGAACCTTCAACCCGCGTCCCTTTTCGGCATCGGTTGCAGTCACAACAGCAAGAACCGTGTGACGCGATTCCAACAGCGCTTTCAACGACGAAAGGGCAAATTCTGGCGTTCCCATGAAGACGATTTTCATACCGATATTAACCGACCTGAACTGTCACCCCTTTTTTTGCATCGCCAGCCAGGCGTTTTAATTTCGATGCAATGAAACTTCGCTTCAACCGGCTAATGCGATCGACAAAGTAAATTCCGCTCAGGTGGTCAGTCTCATGTTGAACTACACGTGCATAATAGTCGGAAAATTCTTCGGTATGAACATTTAGTTCTACATCTTGGTACCGAACCTTGACCTTCTCGGCTCGAATTACCTCTTCGCGAATTTCCGGAACGCTGAGACAGCCTTCTTCGGCCGCAACTTCACCCTGATATTCGAGAATTTCCGGATTGATAAAGACCATTTTCCTGCCGGTTTCATCGTGAAGTGAAAAGTCAGCCACGAAAAAACTCAACGGAATTCCGACCTGATTGGCCGAAAGCCCGATACCATCGTCGGCATACATTGTCTCGAACATATCATCAAGAATCGTCGAAAAATCCGGCGGAAGCGTTTCGACTTTGGCAGTCTTCGAATTTAGAATCGGACTGCCATACAATTGAATACTAAGAAGAGACATAATTGTTATGCCACCATCTTTTCAGTTGTCTTGTCGGCGACGGCGGAACGTGCAATCGTAATTTTCACGTCTTTCGAGATTTTAACGATCAGGAGTCCTTCTTTCTCGCGAACACCTTCGATCTTACCATAAATCCCGCCGATTGTCAGAATGTCGTCTCCCGGTTTCAATTCCGTGAGCATTTTCTGTTTCTCTTTTTGCTTTTTCGCCTGCGGACGAATCATCAGCAGATACATCACGACGATAATTAACAAAAACGGCAGAAGAGACAAAAGCGGATTACCGCTCGGAGCGCCCTGTTGTTGACCGGCTCCACCCATTGCATAAAGTACTGAATTCACATAACCTCCATTTTATTAACTATTAATATAACTCAATCGACCCGATAATGGCAACCACGACTTCCTTTGTGTAAAGTGGCCGCATGTAATACCAGCATCGCCGTAGTAGCGGCGTTTCGGAGTCCCAACAAATCATCGTTTAATTGACTGTGTGCGTAAAATTTGTCGATATCCTGTTTCAACCGATATAGAATCCCGTAAGCGCGCTCCAATTTTTTTGCATTTCGGATGATGCCGACATAATTCCACATCGTATGTTTCAGGGTTAGCTGATCCTGTCGTAAAAGATCTGGATCGAGCGGTTCGTCTTCGATTTTCCATTTGGCTATCTGCGGCATGACGATCTTGTTTTGACCGATACTCTTGGCGCAATCACCACCGGCGAGCGTCCCGAAAACCAGACATTCTAGAAGTGAACTGCTGGCGAGTCGATTCGCGCCATGCAAACCGGTACAGGCGACCTCTCCGATGGCTTTGAGACGGCGAATCGTCGTGTTGGCCAGCATATCGGTCGCAACGCCGCCACATTCATAATGAGCCGCCGGAACGACCGGAATTCCTTCTTTGGTGATATCGACTTTCACTTCGAGGCATTTTTGATAAATGATCGGAAATCGGTGCTTGACCCAGTCGGCGTCCCGATGTGAAATATCGAGCAGAACATACGGTGCGCCGGTGTTGCTCATTTCCTGTATGATACTTCTTGCGACGACATCCCGAGGGGCAAGCGAACCGGCAGGATCGTATCGCTTCATAAAGTCTTCTCCGGTATTGATCCGAAGAATTCCGCCTTCACCGCGCATCGCTTCGGTGATTAAAAACCGCTCGTCATCGTTAGAAAAAAGTGTCGTCGGATGGAACTGGATATATTCCATGTTCATGATGCGCGCGCCAGCCCGGTAAGCCATCGCATAACCGTCGCCTCTCGCGTGATGTGGATTGGACGAATGTAAGTAGAGCCGGCCGAGTCCACCGGTTGCCAGAATCGTCTGCTTCGCGAGGATCGAACGCACTTCGTTTTCTTTATGGAAATAAATATAGGCGCCGGCGCAGGTGCTCGGTTCATAAATATGTGATTGATCCAGCGAGTGATGCGCGAGTGTGATAAGATCGACCGAACTCGCGGAAGTCAGGATTTCGATATTTTCAAGAGTTCGGATTTTTTGATAGAACAACGCCTGAATCGCCTTCCCGGTATGATCTTCAACGTATGCAATCCGCGGGATAGAATGCGAAGCCTCTTTCGTCAACGCAATTTTCCCATCTTTCGTCCGATTGAACGGAATCTGAAGCTCGCCGACAAGAATTTGCTCAATGAATTCCGGTCCGTACCTGTATATCTGCCTGACCGCCTGTTCGTTGACGATCCCGGCGCCAGCCTTTTGGAAGTCTGCCAGCAAACTCTCGATCGAGTCGTTCTCGCCGCGATAAATAATTCCACCCTGCGCATAATACGACGACGATTCTGTGAATTCATCCTGACTGGTCGTCAAAACGACTTTCAGGCCGGCTTTTTGCGCCGCGAAAGCCGCCGCGCAACCGGCCAATCCGGCGCCAATTATCAATACATCCGTTTCGCGAAATGGTGTATCGGATTGACTCATGCCAACTCCAGCATACGATTCAGCGCTGTCAGCGCGTTTTCACGGTATTCATTTTCGACAAGAACCTGATTGATCAAATTTCCTTTCGCTAAATTTTCTAAAATGAATAACAAATGAACAGAGGTCGTCTGGGACATCGAAACGCAGAACGGCTCGTAATTTTGTAAAAAGACAATCTTCTTGTTCGGGAAGCGATTCTTCAGTCGATTGACTAAATTTTTTTCCGTTCCAATCCCCCAATGGGTTCCGTCCGAGCTATCAGAAATCTTCCGGATGATAAACTCCGTGCTTCCAACGAAATCGGAACTTTGTACGACTTCAAAATTGCATTCCGGATGTGAAATGATCTGGATCGCCGGATCGTTTTGCCGAATTAAATCGATCTGCTCTTTGCTGAATTCCTGATGCACGCAACAGGAACCGTTCCAGAGAATTAACCGGGATTTCTCAATCGCCTGTTTGGAATGTCCTCCGAACGGTTTATCCTGATCCCACACTAAAATCTGCTCAAGCGGAACGCCCATCCGATAAGCCGTGTTCAATCCGAGAAACTGATCGGGAAAGAAGAAAATTCGCTTGCCGCGCGACCAAGCCCATTCGAGCACTTTTTGGGCATTCGACGATGTGCAAACAATGCCGTCGTTCTTCCCGCAAAAAGCTTTCAATGCGACGTTCGAGTTGATGTACGTGATCGGAATCGTTTTCTCCGGACTGAAATAGTGCATCTTCTGCCATGCTTTTTCAACCTGATCGATGTTCGCCATGTCGGCAAGCGAACATCCGGCGGTCACATCCGGCATGAAAACCATCTGATCCCGAGCCATGACGATGTCGGCAGTTTCGGCCATAAAATGCACACCGCAAAAAACGATGAACTTCGCCGAAGTCTGCGCGGCTTTTTTTGACAGGCCAAGTGAATCGCCGACAGCATCCGCGTAACGGATCACCTCATCACGCTGATAATGATGGCCGAGAATGAACAGCGAATCGCCCAGCGTCGATTTCGCGACGAGAATTCGCTCATTGACCTCTTTGTCTGTCAACCTGAAATATTCTTCAGATGGGAAAGTAACATTTATATCCATGAAAACGATCGCCTTTTCAATTCCGGTTGGTTTCTAACGAGTTTAAAATACTTTCAAATTTCACCGCTATAACTTACTCACTTCTGTTGGCATTTTCTTCAAGATGTTTCTTCCGGCGCTCCTCCCGGTGAATGACATTCGTTTCCCAATGGTCGGGTTCCTCAGGATAATTGTGGAAAAACTCAGATTGAAATTCACTGAAAACGCCGTTTCGGATTGATTCACGCGCCTTAGCGACCAATTCCAGAAAAAAATGAATATTGTGAAGTGTGTTCAGCCGCAAGCCGGTCATCTCGCCACCCGTGTATAGATGGCGAAGATAGGCTCTGGAAAAATTACGGCAAGCGTAACAGTCACATTTTTCGTCAGGCGGATTGAAATCCATCCGGTACTGCGTCTGCTTGAGAACAATGCGTCCGTTCCATGTGTAGAGCGTTCCGTTCCGCGCATTTCGTGACGGCAGGACACAGTCGAACATGTCGATTCCCAGCGCAATGCCGCGAATAATGTCCTCCGGCTTGCCGACGCCCATCAGATAATGCGGCGTGTTTTCAGGCAGGTTTGACGAAATCTGTCCCAACAATTCGTACATTTTTACCTTCGGCTCGCCGACGGCAAGTCCACCGACAGCGTATCCGTCGAAATCCATCTGACCGAGTGTCTCAATGCTCTCCTGCCGGAGATCGGGATAAACGCTGCCCTGAACGATCCCGAAAAGAAATTGACGATGACCGTAAAGCGGTTTCAATTTGTCAAAATGTGTCTTCGAGCGATGTTCCCACTCGTGCGTCCGCTTCAGCGATTTTTTTGCATATTCGTAATCGCACGGATACGGCGTGCATTCATCGAACGCCATAATGATGTCGGAGCCGAGCGAATTCTGAATTTCCATCGAAATTTCCGGTGATAGCGTATATTCCGTTCCGTCGATATGAGATCGGAATTTGACCTCCTCGTCGGTGATTTTACCAAGATGCGACAGGCTGAAAACCTGAAAGCCTCCACTGTCGGTCAGAATCGGCTTTTTCCAGCCATTGAACCGATGCAATCCGCCCGCGCCCTGAATGACTTCAAGCCCCGGTCTTAAAAACAGGTGATATGTATTTCCGAGAATGATCTGCGCCCGGCAATCATCCAACTCCGCCGGTGTCAAGGTCTTGACGACGCCATGTGTTCCGACCGGCATAAAAATCGGTGTCTCAACGGCGCCATGATCGGTCTCGAACCGGCAGGCGCGAGCCAGAGAATCGGGATCTTTTGTTAAAACTTTAAAGTTCATTTACGATTTAAAAAAAATATCTTTACACCACAATTTTAAGAATAATTTTACTCACAGCTTCACTCCAATTCATATTCAAAATCCAACTTAATCAAAGCGCCATTCCCAGCAGATGATTGATCGAATCGACGCCGATGATTTTAGAGTCGCTGTCGCTTTTCAGCAGGCGGAGATTATGCTTGGGAACGTAAATCTTCTCATAGCCGAACTTGACCGCCTCTTTCACACGTTGCTCGATAAATGGCACGCTTCGGACTTCGCCGACCAGTCCAACTTCGCCGATGAAAACCGACATCGGATCGAGCGGAATGTCACGAAAACTCGACGCCATCGCCGCAACCAATCCAAGATTGATAGCCGTTTCGTCGATTTTCAAACCACCAACCAGATTGACAAATACATCTTGCGTGCGAAACGGAAATCCAGCGCGCTTTTCCAGAACTGCGATCAGCATCGCCAGTCGCCGATAATCGATCCCGTTCGCCGTTCTTTGCGGCGTTCCGTAGGACGTCTGCGTTACCAACGCCTGCACTTCAATCAAAAACGGACGTGTACCTTCCATGCTAACGGCGATTGCCGAACCGGCGACGTGCTCGCGCCTTTCGGATAAAAAGAAATGTGAAGGATTTCCGACAGGAATCAATCCTGTTTCCTTCATCTCAAAAATCCCAACTTCGTTTGTCGATCCAAAACGATTTTTCATCGAGCGTAAAAGCCGGTAAAAATTTTGTTTATCGCCTTCAAGATACAAAACAGTATCGACCAAATGTTCCAGCACCTTCGGCCCGGCGATCATCCCGTCTTTAGTGATGTGGCCGATGAAAACCGCGATGATGCCGAGTTCTTTGGCTTTTCGCAACAGTCGCCCGGCGCACTCACGCACCTGCGTCACGCTTCCCGGAACGTTCTCATAGGCGTCGGAATAAACCGTCTGAACCGAATCGATAACGACAGCGGCCGGACGGTGATTGTCCATCTGGTATAAAATATTTTCGAGATTGTTTTCCGAAGCAACCCAAATACGGGGGTCACGGATGCCAAGACGGTCGGCACGGAGACGGATTTGTTCTTCCGATTCTTCACCGGTAAAATACAGAAATTTTTCACCTTTCAACTTTTCAAGAACCTGAAGAACGATCGTCGATTTTCCGATACCGGGTTCGCCGCTAATGAGAATAACCGAACCATTGACGAATCCGCCGCCAAGCACGCGGTCGAATTCTTCGATTCCCGTCACGGAACGTTCGATTTTCTTCGTTGTCGCGGCAGTCAATGGCTGAGGCTCACGCCTTGATTCCGTAGTCACTTTTTCCGGCCGCTTGACGACCTTTTCTTCAACCATCTCATTCCACGCACCACATTCGGGACATTTTCCAGACCATTTCGGCTGAACGGAGCCGCACGCCGTGCAGACATACGCAATTTTAGTTTTGACACTCATGATTTCCGTTTCCTCATTAAACCGTTATTAATGAAACTCAAATATTTCCGAAAATCAAAGAAAAAGAGTCCGGTGAGAATGACAAATGTACCGATGATTTCGCGAAACGTGATGATCTCGCTGAGAAACAGCCAGCCTAACGCGGCGGCAAAAACCGGTGTCACAAAGTTGATGAATGATAGTTTGATGATTGAAATTTTTCTCAGAAGGGAATAATAGACGAAAAACGCGATCGCAGAACCGAATATGCCGAGATAAGCGGCAGCTCCGAGGTTTTTTAAATTCCAGTCCATTTCGTGCCATTGACCCATCACCAATGCCCCGATCGAGTGACAAATTGCGGCGATTCCCAGCGACATTGCCGTCAATACAAGCGGATCGACGGATTTCTGGTTCTTCTTGATATAAACCGCCGGATAAGTTCCAAGCAAAACGGCCAGCAGGACAACAAAACTGCCGACGAGTATCTGCCAGCTGAACACCAATTTTTGATCGGAAAGGATGAGAATCACGCCAAAAATCGAAACACAGACCGACGTAACACGCAACCAATTCAGCCGCTCTTCTCGAATCATAAAATGAGCGAAAATACCGACTGTCAGCGGCATCGTCGCCCAGAGAATCGCCGACAATCCGCTGGTCACGTATTGTGTTCCCCAATAGGTGCAGTAATAGCTCAGCGTTTGGCTGAAAATCCCGGCAATCAAATAGGTAACGACCGAAGACTTGTCAGATGAAATCTTTCGTTTTTTAATTAAAATTATCGAAAAAAGGATCATCGATGCGATGATAAACCGGATGGCGAGTCCGACCATCGGCGGTGTTTCTTCCGCGCCGATTTTGATCATTCCCCACGTCGTGCTCCAGATCAGGCACAAGATCAGAAACTGAAGATATTTCGTTTTTTTATCGCTCATCGTTTTTGTCTTTTGCAAATGACGGTTTCTCTGACGGAAACTAATACAGATGTCGCATGGAAACCAAGTTTTTTATTATCATCGAACGATTTGGAAGCCGGGACGATCTATTCTAGCCGGGTCGGTTAGAAATCCAATCCCAATGAGACATAATATTTTGGTTTGGAAAACTCCTCCAAATCGTATCGCCAGGCAACATCGATCTTCAGCAGAAAATAACCGAAAAACAGACGCATTCCGCAACCGACGCCGGATACCAAATCGTCCATGTAAAGCCCGGTCGATAAATTTCGCCCAAACGGGTGAAAATCCGTACCGTCCCACGCTGATCCGAAATCGAAGAAAGTAATTCCCTGAATGCCACCCATCCTCATCGGAAGCGGCCAGCCAAGCGCCAAATATTTGATAAACGGATACCGGAACTCGAGGTTTGCCAGAAAATACCGCGTGCCTTCACGCTCATAATAGCGCGCGCCTCTCAGCGGCGTTACAAATTGCGAGAAGTAAAGGTCTTCGACATTCTCATAATCGTGGTAGCGTTTATATTTCTGATTGATCCAGTTCGATTCGCCGCCGAGGAAGAAGCGCTGGGCGTTTTTCCCTTCGCTTAAACCGCCGGACAATCTCAGCCCGAAGGAGTATTCGTTGTTTAGTTTATAATATCGGCGCACGTCGAAAGTCAGCGACTGAAATTCCATGCTGTTCTTGTTATATTTTGGACTCATCATAAAATCTACCCGACTACGCCAGCCGTCCATCGGATAGAAATATCCCCAGAGCGTATTATCGAAAACGAGACCGACTCTCGGTAAAAATGTATTGATTGTCATGCTTGTATCGGTTGTCCCGGTCAGGATGTTGACTAAGCTTTGTTCGACATTGTATGAAGTCAACCCGAATTCACCCCGGCTAAGCCGTGAAAAAGGTCTCGAAACTGAAAAATCTGCGCCGTAGTTCCTGAGCCGCAACATATAGTAATAACTCAAGGACCAGAAGTTTGCAGAGTGAAATCCGACGACGGAATAATTCGTGCGCTTGCCAAGATATTCGTAAGCGAGATAATAATCGCTATTTTCGAGATCGATGTACATTTCGGTGCCGAATATCAGTTGGTGGTTACCCAGAATATCGCTGAACGCGAAAATCGTCGTTCCCTGCAAACCCCAGAATGTATTATATCCTGCCTGACTATCGATCAGATCCAGTGTAAATTTGGTTTTATAAGGATTGACGACAAATTTGCCGTCGGGCGTTTTGTTTTGAAGCGTATCGGTTTCCACCGGTGTCGTGTCCGGTTCATCCGGGATCATACCAATCGCGTCAATGCTGGGCGCAAAAATGTAGTTGGAATAATTCTGTGCTACGCTGACTTTTCGGGTCACCGTCGGCTTGGCAACTTCGGATGAGTCGTTTTTCATGACAAATTTCGCCGGTTCGTTCCAGCTTTTCATAATTTCTTTGGCATAAACCGTCGGTTTGATTTCCTTCTTCTCGCCGGTCATCGATACTGGATTTGAAACCATGTAAATATCCCAGCCGCCATCAGCGAATCCGGCAAAAACTAAACGCGAATCATCCTTGCTCAGACTGGGTTGAAAAATGCCGGTTAAAACGTTGGTGATCGCAACCGATTCCTTTGTATCGAACGAATAGACGTACAGGTTGGAAATTCCGTTCGTGTCCGACGTGTAAATGACGGCATTTTTTGTATTAGCCCAAACCGGGTAGTTTTCGCTCCATGGTGTATCGGTCAGACGCGTGATGGAACTGTCCATCATATCGTAGATGTAAAGGTCGGATTGGCGAAATTCGGTTCCCGCAGCAAGATAATCTTTGGGAAGCATATTGTCATCGGCATATCCACTTCTTTGCGATGCAAAAACGATCTTCTTTCCGTCAGGCGACCACGACGGCTCGAAATCCGATTCCCGATCGTTGGTCAGGCGACGTGTTGTTTTGGTTTTCAGATTATAAAGAAAAAGATCGCTACGGTCTGATTTTAGACCAACAATAACGATATTTTCCCCGTTTGGCGACCATGCGGCATCGAAGATTTCATCCAGATCCGGAAAGGCCAATCGCTGGCGTTTTTTAGTTTTCACATCGACGATGATCAGTGCGTCGTTTTTTCCGCTTTTCACGGCAAGGACGATCTTCTTACTGTCCGGAGACCAACTCAATCGCGGATTCAGCCATTTCAATTCTTCCAGATCGGGTGATTTTTGGCCGCTGATCAATTTCTTGATTGGTTTGCCGTCCGAGCTGGAAATAAGAAAAATGTCGGCGTATCCTTTTCTGTCGGACATGATGGCGACCTTATCGCCGCTCGGTGAGATCGCCGGACCAGTATTGAAGTAATTCTTTAATTTCCTGTGATCGGTTAACTGGTTCGAGATCGTTTTAATTTCATCGCGATCGGCGACATCAGGCCAGTATTCGGCTCTGACCCAGCGTTGCCACTTCTCGCCCAGTTCTTTCATATCCATACCGATGGCATTTTTCAGCCCTTTCTCAGCGTTTCCGCTTCCTTTCATCTGCGCCCAGATTTCACCAATTTTCTCATTGCCGTAACGAGATGCGATGAAGCGATAAACCGATTGTCCGCCTTTGTAAGACATATAGTAATCCAATTCTTCGAGATCCGGGATTTCATTTCCGAGAGCAACATCGCGGAGTGTCAAATCCGCGTGTGTATCCCAACCGGTCGAAATATATTCCGCCAATCCTTCGTTCATCCATTGCGGAATTTGCAAACGAACTCTTCCAGAGATCACGCTCTGGACGTTACCGCCGTAGATCATATCGTTTACGACAACGTGTACCAGCTCGTGGCGAAGCGTATGCCAGAATTCAGCGTACGATCCTTCAAATGGAACGACGGCGCGATTTTTAAAAAGTTCGGTCACGCCGCCGATGCCTTCAGGCATGTAATCTGAAATGACATTTGTCTGCTGAAAATCCGCATGTGAGTTGTACAGAATCAGCGCCATCCGTTTTCGAACGCGCCAGTTCAGGATACTCGAAATATCCTTGAGCGCCTGTTCGACGACTGGCTCTGCGAAAAGCGCCAAATCCTCTCCGCCTTCGTAAAAATAGATATCGAAGTGTTCGGATTGAATGAACGACCAGTGATAAGTGTCGTATTGAACCTTGTTTTTCCCAAACTGGGAAAATGCGGTGCCGAACAGAAGAAAGGAAACGAACAGGCTGGTGATAACAATTTTCTTCATATTTTTTAAAATCAAGGGGTACTTGATTTGTTCCTTTCGCAGTTTTGCTTTAAAGTTACGCGTTCAAGTTTACACATTTTTCTTAGATTGAACGATTATAAAAAAGCTACGACTCATTTAAGATATACAACTTTCTGTTGTTTAAAAACACCCAAACCTTCCAAGCGGATGAAATACAAGCCCGATGAAATTCCTTTTGGCATCCAACTTTCATGCAAATTTCCCGCTTTCAATCGACCGCTTTGAATTTCATCGATCTTTTTCCCGGTCAAATCCACGACCGTCAATGAACCTTGAAAATCCTTCGGCAAGTAAATTTGAAAATCTACACTCTGGTTAAACGGATTCGGAAACGGTTCGGAAATTGAAATTGTGTTCGGGAATTCACCAATGTCCGGATCGATCGTGACATCGCTGACACTCTTTAAAATCCAAGAATCCGGATCGATCTCGATAGAAAGTGGCTTTGCGGAAAAGATCATAGTAAAATCCTGTGATGGCAGACTGTCCCATATTGCCAGAGACTCATCGCCATCTTCGGTTTTTACAAGGACGTCGATCGGCATTTTAAATAGGGTTGATGTCGTCTGAACCTGATCGATGTACAAGTCAAGCGACCAACTGCGGTTATCGTTTTGAGTTCTCTGCCAGTTGAATTTATAATGCGGCTGTCCTTCACCATAAATCCATTCATTGAAAAACCATTCCAAATTCAGACCGGAAACCGATTCGCAGACCTGTTGAAAATCTTTCGTCTGCACAACACTCATATTGTACGTTTCCCGATATGTGCGGAGAATCTGATTAAAATCTTGCTCCGAAACGATTTTCCGAAGCATGTGCAAAACCCACGCGCCTTTATCGTAAACTACACGGTCGAATATTAGTGCCGTATTCGTCGTGTCGGTTACGTAAAGACGATTAGAACCCCACTCGCTCGGCCGGTTCAGGTAATCCATGTAGCCTTTCAGATACCCGGAACCGTTTTGATGTTCGTACCAGAAAGCTTCGCAATACCGGGCAAATCCTTCATTTAGCCAGATATGATGCCAGTTGGCACAGGTAACCATATCGCCCCACCACTGATGAGCGAGTTCGTGAGCGATCAGTAATTCTCCATAACTGCCCAGACTCGTGCAGGTTTGGTGCTCCATTCCGCCGCCCCAGAGAAATTGAACCGTGCCGTATTTTTCTTTGATGAACGGATATTCGCCGAAAAGCGTCGAGTAAAAGTGAATCATGTCCGATGTCAAACTCGAAGTCGTCATGGCGGTTTCGACACTTCCCGGTAAAATCCAGAATTGGATCGGCATATTTTCGCCGTTGAGTCCGGTATAATTATCTTCGCGATAAACATAATTGGAAACTGCTAAAAAGATCAGGTAATTGGCTATCGGGTATCGTTCCTGCCAGTGAAAAGTCGCAGTACCATCACCGTTTTGGATCGTCTCGACCAATAATCCGTTTGACACCGCAATGAGTGTATCGGGAACTGTAACATGGAAATCGACCGAATCGATTTTATCTTCCGGTAAATCTTTGCAGGGAAACCACGTGCTGGAAAAATACGGCTCGTCAAGCGAAGCGACAACCGGTGCTCCGTTATATTCACCAAACATCAATCCGTTTGTTCCCAGTGCTTTTGGAAAACCATGATACCAGATTTTCACTTCCGCAATTTCACCAATTCCGAAATCTCTTTTCAATGACAGTGAAAGCCGGTTGGAAACGTGAGAAAATCCACTCGCTACACCGGTAATACTATCGACGATCATTGCCTCGTCCAGATCCAGATCGAAATTTGCCAGATTTGTCACGAGCGACCGGACACGAATCACCGCCGAACCCGATATTGACCGGGCGGGAATATCCAACTTCAAATCCAAACCGAGATAACCGGCATCGAACGGACTCGGTGAGGCAGATGAACTTTTTAAAGCTGCTAATCGGATTTGTCCGATTTCTGTCTTTTTATGAAGAATTTCCGCATCGATATGATCATTCGAAAGCGGTGATTGAGCCTGCAATTCTGCCAGTAACAAACACAGGAGCAATAAATTGAATCTGACTTTCATTCTGATATAATTTTGAAAAAAGGTGTCGGATTGTCAAATGAAAAATCGATAAACGGTCGGACTTTATAAAATTGCGAAAAAACCGGCTTCCCAAAGTTTATAAAAAAGCGTACATTTTGTTATTGAAATGGAGATAAAAAATGGCACATATCACAACACCGGAAGCCGAAAAAATATTAGATAAAGAATTTCCCGTATTAGACCACGGATTTGTCAGATTGGTCGATTATCTCGGCGGCGACAAACGGATCGCCCAGAGCGCACGTGTATCATACGGTTCAGGGACAAAAACAATTCGTGAAGATTCTGCTCTGATCGATTATTTACTGAGTCATCAACATACTTCGCCTTTTGAACAGGTCGTCATGACCTTTCACTGCAAAATGCCAATTTTCGTCGCACGGCAGTGGATTCGCCACCGTTCCGCTCGCATCAACGAAATCTCGGGTAGATACAGCGTAATGAAAGACGAGTTTTACACACCGGATGAAGAATCAATCAATTTCCAGAGCAAAGATAACCGGCAGGGACGAAGCGCCGAAGAGGTTCCAGCGGAATTACGCAAAATAACACTCGATATTCTACTGAAAAACCAGGAAGAAGTCTACACTGATTACCGCAAATTACTGGATATGAACATTGCAAAAGAGCTGGCGCGAATCAATCTGCCACTTTCGCTTTATACCGAGTGGTACTGGCAAATCGACTTACACAACCTCTTTCATTTTCTTCAACTTCGGATGGATGACCACGCGCAATACGAAATCCGGGAATACGCCAATGCGATAGCCAAAATCACAAAAGTCGTCGTTCCGATCGCTTACGATGCATTTGAAAAACATGTCCTTAATGTCATCAAATTCTCCGGCAAGGAACTCGAAGCATTATCGGATCAACTTCAGGGAAAGCCACATTCTCTGACAGGAATTCATCAGGCGGAATACGATAGAAAAATCAAACGAATCGCAGAGATTGTCCGGCGTACCAAATAAATAAAAAGTGCCATTTCAGTAAAACAGCGCTAATTTAATCGAATATTTTTTTTAAACAGATAACGAAACGGAATATTACCGTTGTGGATTTAGCTCGTTCGGCTATCCGGGTGGAGGTGGCACCGGCGTGTGATGGTGACCATGGCCGGTCCATTCATTCCACTGATCTTTATCCGACGCAAGTAATTGAAATGTTTGAATCGTTGGTGTTGTAAATATCACCGTAGCAGCCATTTTTTTAAGAAAATCGCGCCTACTGACATTTTCCACACCGTTCTGATTTTTCTCTTCCATATTTCGATCCTAACCTTTCTACGCCAGAAATATAAACCATTTCTCAAATTGAATCAACATATTGTTTCCGCCATACAGCACATTGCTCAAAAAGGGAAAATTCCGAACCGATCGGAATTTTCCCCGCACAAAGTGAGAAAAAGGTCGTCTTAGATAACTTTATGGACCAGAAGTCCGACCATGAGAATGATAGCGATGAGAATCAGCGAAACGCCGATGTTGCCCTTCTTGATCTCTTCCCATTCATCGATGTCGGAAGACAGCCAGTCAAATACCTTAACGGCTAATCCAACGCCAAAAGAAAAACCGAGTGAGGCGACGATTGCCCAACCAATGCCTCTCAAATACATCATCAACGTGTAAGACCAGGAAAAAGGATCCATGAATTCCTCCTATGGGTTTTGTTCTTTGTGTTTAGCTAAATTTGAGTTTCTTGACAAATTCCGCTGAAGACATCTTGCCCTCGACATAAGCCAGGATATCGTCCTTCACGGCGGTCGCCATGATATTTTCAACGCCTTTGTATTCGACGCTCACGATAATATTTACAGTCTGAATGTCCTCTTTCAAATACAGCATCGCCTTTCCGGCAGCATAAAAGCCGATCAGCATAATGCGGTCGAAATTATTCCGGGCGCTGTTGATCGTTACGCTAAAATCCTTTGTACCATCTGCCGTTTCGATCAAACTCATCCGGCTATAATCGACTTCTATCTGATAGGCTTTGCAAATTTGCTGGACTGAGGAATAATACCTTGAATTTCCAAGTGCAACGCCTGAGACGAGTGTAAAAAGCACTATGACCGCTAGTAAAGTTGAAATTCCCTTAGTATTTCTCAAAATCATTCCTCCACCTATAATTTTCAAATTCCGGCATAAATTTTAGAGAATTCTGCCTTCTTTGTCAAATGAAATCTGCATGATATAAAAATATTTCCATTTCCTCTTCAAATGGTACAGTCATCAAGCCCAGTGTACAATTCACTTCGCCTGACCTTTTTATACAAAAACTGATAACTTTTCCGGCAATTGCCGATTACCCACTAGTCGAATTTCAGATATGAATAAATTTAGTTTTGACCGACAGCCTGACCGGCCGTATCAAATATCTGGAATAGTTGAATAAACCCGGAAATTTCGAATACTTCTCGAACAATATCTTTCAAAGACGCAATGAGGAGTTTTCCGCTCTTTTTACGCAATTCCTGTGCGACAATCAGAATACTTCTCAAACCAGCGCTTGAGATATAAACCAGATCGGAAAAATCAAGCACGAACGTCATTTCACCCTGGCTGATCAAATCGGTGAATTGTTTGCTAAAATCCGGAGCGGAAGCGGCGTCTAATCGCCCGACGATCTTTACTATTGTCACGCCATTTTCTTTCCTGGAATTGATTTCCATGGATGATCTCCTTTACAAACCAGTAATCGTTCATCAGACATTTGAAAAAACTGTCATGTTTTCCTAAACACTTTAAATTTAGGTTTTGATTCGCATTTTGGCAATAAATGTTTCACCGACTGTAATAAAAACCGAATCATCAATTATATGTAATTTACTCGCATCTTGCCTCTATCGCTCCGGCGAAGTAATTTGTCGCCATGAAAAAATTGTCGTACAAAATCGCTTTATTCATCGGATTGCTGATCGCATTGATCGTGGTTCTTCTCTCTGTTCCGATTTACTGGCAAACCCGTCAAACGATGGAAGAAGAACTTACCCGAAACCTCAAGACAAATATCGTTCTGCTGCAGGAACGATTAGACACTGTACTGATCGGCTTTCTTAACCGTTATCCGGAATCCAATGTCGCCAGAGATTCCGTCCGGCATATATTGTCTGTAAACCTGTCAAAAGCCTCGGCGAGTTCGATTTATCTGATCCGGGCGGATTCTTCCTTGCTGATCTCAACGGGAAAAGAAGAAACCGGCCTTAAATCCATGATGTTGCATTCGGGAGAAATTTCCCGCGCATTTCAGGGTGAAATCGTCTGTTCTCCGCTCTTCTCCGATGATGCCGGGAATTTTTTTAAATCAACATTCAGCCCGCTTAATCTGCCCGACAGTTCCATCGTGATTGTCGCAATCAACGCTAACGCAACATTTCTTCAGGATGCCGCGCAGTTGCAAAGTCAGATGATTCGAAACGGATTGATAATTCTGCTTTTGGGAATTTTCATCTCGGTTCTGGCATCCCGTAATTTGACAAAACCACTTGGACTTTTGACAAAATACGCCGAGGAGATTGGAAAAGGCCGCAAACAATCGGTGATGTTAAAGAGCCGGAAAGACGAAATCGGTTTTCTTGGCGAGACGATGCAAAAAATGCAGGCAAAGATCGATCTTCGTGAAAAAGAGAATAAACAACTTTTAGCGTCCGTCGCTCATGAAATACGCAATCCACTCGGTGGAATGAAAATAAACGCCGAACTATTGATTGAAGAATCCCAAAACATGCCTGAATTAGCAGAATTTGCAACCGCTATTTCCCGTGAAGTGAACCGTCTTTCAGAAATCGTGGACGCTTTTCTTGCTTACGCTCGACCTGTCGAAAGTAATCTGGTTGAGACCGACATTCGATGGTTAGTGACAGAAAGTATCGGTGAAGTTCAACCATTTTTCCCAAACCATCAGTTCATCGTGAACGGCGAAGGAAGCCTCAACGTCCATCCGGGAAAAATCCAACGTGCATTCGCCAATTGTTTGCGAAATGCCGCCGACGCATCGAGCGATTCTGATCCAATCCAGATTGAAATCGCGAAGATCGGCAAAGAACTGACGATGTCATTTCTCAATCAAGGCAAACCGATCCCGAAAAAAATCCAGCCTCAGATTTTTGACGCTTTTTTCAGCACCAAATCGAGCGGCGTCGGTCTGGGACTTTCGATTGCCAAATCCATCGTCGAGCAACACGGCGGCTCGATCCGTTTAGCGCGCTCGGATGAAAGCGGCACGGAATTTGTCATCACCTTACCGGAGCAATAAATGAACGAGCCTAAGAAAAATTTTAGAATCCTGATCGTCGAAGATAACCAATCTCTGCGAGACGGCATGACCGCTTTTCTCAGGAAAGACGGCTTCGACGCGGTTTCCGCCGAAGATGGTCAGAAAGGTCTGGCTATTTTCTCGGCTTCACCGTTTTCATTGGTTATCACCGACATCAAGATGCCGGAACTCGACGGAATCGAATTGTTCAAAGCAATTAAAAGCCTTCGCCCCGCAACCGATGTCATTTTGATTACGGCATACGCTTCAGTCGATCTGGCCGTCGAAACGATGAGATGCGGCGCGGAAGATTTTATCACAAAACCATTCTCCATCGCCGAACTCCGGAAAAAAGTCGAGGCGATTTATAACCGGTTTTCAACACACCAGAAAATTGAATCTTCGTCGGTAAAAACCCCTTTGCTAATCGGTCGATCAGCGGCGATCCAAAAAATCCGGGTGATGATCGAAAAAGTTGCTAAAGTGAACAGCCCGGTTCTGATCACGGGTGAGAGCGGCACGGGAAAGGAACTCGTCGCACGGACAATTCACGACCAGAGCTTTTGTAAAAACGGGCCGTTCGTCGCTGTGAATTGCGGCGCACTGACCGAAAGTCTCCTCGAAAGCGAACTATTCGGTCATGAAAAGGGTTCGTTTACCGGCGCCGTTAAAACACATGCGGGTAAGTTTGAGATCAGCAACGGCGGAACGCTTTTCCTCGATGAAATCGGCGAAATGTCTCCTGCTCTTCAGGTTAAAGTCCTTCGCGTGCTACAAACGAAACAGTTTCATCGCGTCGGCGGCGAAAAGCCAATTTCCAGCGACTTTCGTCTCATTACTGCGACGAATAAAAACCTGCAGGCGGCAATTCAGGACGGCTCGTTCCGAAGCGATCTTTTTTATCGCATCAACGTCATTCCTATTGTCATTCCGCCACTGAGAGAGCGCAAAGAAGATATTCCGTTGTTGATCGATTTTATCATCCGGAACAAGGCGAAAAAACTTAGCAGAAAAACGCCGGCCATCGACGCCAGCGTTGTCCGAAAACTCACGCAGTATGCATGGCACGGAAACATCCGCGAACTGGAAAATTTCCTTGAACGCGCGCTCGTTTTTATTGAAGAAAACCGGTTCAGTGACGATCTCTTTGCCTTCGCCGACCTCGGTGAATCGAAGAATGGACACGCGCCGCAACCTGATGGAAACCTCGTACAATCCGTCGAAAAGATCGAACGAGAAATGATTGTCAACGCTTTACGCACTTCCAAAGGCATTAAACAACACGCCGCCGACGCAATGAACATCAAAACCGGCGCGCTTTATTACAAGATTGACAAATACGGAATCGAAGAGAGCGAGTATTTATAAAATGAGAAAACGGTTCGGCGTTTACCCGCGAAAAATCAAATATCTTGGCTGGATAGCCTGCACGACGCTTTGGCTTTTCAGTTACGTTTCCGCAGGTCAGTCGCTTTCGGATTATCATAACACGATTTCCGCCAATATCTCGGAACTTGCATCGCTGGTTCAGAGTGAAAAAACACTTTTAACCGAACAGACTAAAATCGAAAAATCCATTGCATCACTGAGACAGGAAAAAAATCCCGGCTGGACAAATCGAAGAAAAATCGCAAAATTCACCGAAAAAAAGGCCAAAATCGGCGACCAGCTGATCGTCATTTACCGGCAATCGGCAGAGAAAAAAGCAAGCGCAAACCGGATTTTCGATGCTTACTTTCCGCTTCTTTCATCTCAAATCGATTCTGTTATCGATTTTCTGGAAAAGACGGCCGAGCCATCACGCCGCACAAGCGCGATTCTGACTTTGCTGGAACTCAAAGATCACCGCGACTGGCTCTTGCAAAATCAACGTTATTTTGCGCCGGCGGGAATCCAAATTCTACCCCGCAAGGAAAATCCCCTCGAACTCGTGAAAAATCCTACGCAACAGGCAATGCTGAAGACGGAACTCGTTCGGATTCTGAATGAAAAAATCGATCAGATCGATCTGATCATCGCTGCCGCCAAAGAAGAAGAATTGCTGAGAAAACGGATGGCACAATTTGCATCGGAAATGACCGCTTTTTCCGGTGAGATCAATCCCGCCAATTCCCGCAATTACCAGACGACATTCACCGAGACCAAATCCCGAGGTACGGATGTAGACATAACGACCTACGGAACCCCAACCAGTAATGGCAACGGCGAAACCTGGACGACGCACACGATTCAGACCGAATTTCCGATGACGATGAACAGCGAAGATTATCTGCACATTGTCCAGTCCGTACCATCTAAAAACATGCGCTCGTACATCAGCCAATTAGATTCCATCAAGACCTTATATCTGAAACAAATCGCCGAACTCGAACAGCAGAAACGGTAACTTCGACCTATTCGGTTCGTCGCTCCACTAAAACTCAATAAATCATCACATTTCACTTTTACCTTTTTCCTTTTCCTTGTATTTTCTCCAATGATGAAGAAAGAAAAATCCAACGGATTTGGGATGTTCCTGAAAATCCTCTGTGGCATGCTGTCGATTGGTTCCTTTCTTCAGGCGGAAAACGATCGAACATTCTCTTCTTATATCAAGACGGAAATACTGACGGAAAATAACATTTTCGAGTCGGATTCCAGTCGCATTGACGACAACGCCGGTCAATTCTGGTGCGGCATTCTCGCTAACCAATCCAGCGATTTATCCAACCGACGAATCAGTCTCATCGGTAATTATTCCGCCTATTTCCATAATCCCGAAGAAAACAAACTCATCACGACCGGCAGCTGGCAATATTATCTCGCGCTTTCCCCGAAATATTTCTTTAAATCGCAGGCGAATCTCTTGACCAAATGGTGGCAAAACGCATCGAACGCATATTCAGATATCGATTTATCGGCGAACATCGGAACCAGATTCGGAAAATCTGTTGCTCAGATCAGCGTTTATTACCGGAACGACTGGTTTCGTTATGCGCCGCGGTTTAATTCAACACAGATTGGTCTATCCGGCGAGTTCCAAATTCAACCAAAAGAAACCTGGACGTTATCCGGAAAATCTTCTATCTATAAAATCGATTACCCCAACCGGCAGGTTTACCACGAACCCGATACAAGTTCAAGAACTTACAGACTTCAAGAAGATGCCGTTCTGTTCGGTCAAATCGGGTTTGAACATAGAAAAAAGTGGATCGCGGGCGGAAGTCTCCGGTTTTCATATCTCAGTTCCAACAGCCGATACTCATCATTTGCCAATGCCTCGATACAAGTTTATGCGACAAGAAAAATCCGGCATCTGCTTTTACAGGCAATCGCGGAATTTCAACTCAAAAGATATCTCGACGATCCATCCGAAAGAGCGATTTATTACAATCCCGATCCCGAGCAGAATATCCAGAACCAAATCTTCCTCGGCTGGGAAAACGAACTGTCCGGCGGACTTTCGTTAACCGGCAAATTCGCATTTTTCCGGAACGAAACGCAATACAGCGGTCTCTATTACAACAAATGGTTCGCGTCGGTCGGTTTACAATACCGATTCGAATAGAACCAAAATCCTCAGAAATCTGAGCCTCACCGTCAGGATTCTGAGTTATTACAGCGGAACGGACATTCTCCCCCGACTGAAATCACTTGGAACGATATTTGTCTTCATTCATTCCGACGATTGACGCGTTGCTGCATTCGGAGTTGATAAAATGAAAATATGGACAAAAAAGATTTCCAAAGTTACAAAGATTCCGATAGTTTTTCTTGCGGCAATTTTACTCGCGGCTTGTATTCTCGAGCCGGAAGAAGAAGATACATTCCAGGATATTGATGAGATCGTCGAACTAAAAATAGGCGAACGTAAAATCGGCCAGCCGTCAGGATTGGAAGTCGGTTTTGAGAAATTAATTTCAGACAGTCGGTGTCCGATCGGTGTTGTATGTTGTTGGCAGGGAATGGCAGTAGTACAGATTTCTATAAAAAAACCGGATGAGAAACGTCATTTTATTAGTCTCGATTCCTACCATCATTCGACCATCGATACGCTCGGGCTTCACATGGAATTTTTACAATTAGACCCTTACCCCGTATTTTCCGAGAAATACGACACGTTGAAACTTGTCGTGACGCTAAAAATATCACAACCCATTCTAGAACTATGAAAATATTTATTTAAAATGGCCAGAAAAAGGAAACACTATGAAAACGAAAATAATTCTCACTCTCTCGATTCTCTCACTCGTTTATCTGTGGAGTTGCGATGATTCGACGAATCCGATCGATGATAACTGGAAACTCAAACGCGATCTGACTGTTGCCGAGGTCAAGATTACCGATTCCGACAACAAGTTCGGCTTGAAACTCTTCAAGGAAATTTCTAAGAATCAAACGGACTCCAACATTTTCATCTCGCCGCTGAGCGTCACGATGGCTCTCGGCATGACCTTCAACGGCGCGGCCGGCGAAACGCAAACCGCCATGCGGAATACACTCGAATACGGCGATCTTTCTATCGACGAGATCAACCAGTCTTATGCCGGATTGATCGATCTGCTAACCTCCGCGGACTCCAAAGTCAAATTCCAAATCGCGAATTCCATCTGGTACCGGAACACATTTTCGGTGCTGGCAGATTTCATCAATGTAAATACTAAGTATTTCGATGCCGAGGTTTCAGCGTTGGATTTCGATCAGAGCAACGCGGCAGACATCATCAATTCCTGGGTCAACGAAAAGACCAACGGTAAGATCACGGAAATCGTTCCTAAACCAATTTCGTCCGAAATGGTAATGTACCTGATCAACGCCATCTATTTCAAAGGCAGCTGGACGTATGAATTTTCCAAAGAGCACACAACCGACGAACTGTTCTACTTATCTTCCGGGAGTTCGACAACGTGTAAAATGATGAGTCACAAGTGCGATCATCCGTATTTCTCGAACGACCAGTTTCAGGCGATCGATCTAGCTTACGGCGACGCCGGATTCAGCATGACGATTTTCCTGCCCGCCTATGGATCGGATGTCAATTCACTGATCGAATCGCTGGACAACAACTCATGGAACGATTGGCTGTCGCAGCTCGATACCGCCGAAGTCTCTTTATATATGCCAAAATTCAAGACGACGTATAAACTGGGAATGAAGGACATTCTTTCGACACTCGGAATGGAAATCGCCTTTGCTCCGGGACAGGCGGATTTTTCCAAGATCAATGCCGACGCAGATCTTTATATCAGTGAAGTCATGCATAAAACCTTTGTCGATGTCAACGAGGAAGGCACCGAAGCAGCCGCCGTGACATCGGTCGGTGTCGGAACAACAAGTTTCGGCCCCGTATCGCCGACTATGCGGATTGACCGGCCGTTCGTCTTTGCGATTCGCGAAAGACAATCCGGGACGATATTATTCATCGGGAAGATCATGGAACCAGTTATAGAGTAACGAAAAAGGATTAAAGATGAAAAACACTATTCGAAGATTTTCCGCGTTTCTATTTTTGGCAGCAGTTTTTATAAACTGCTCGGACACCACAGCGCCGAATTCCAACGAAATCCCGCAACTACCGCGAAATCTCAATAAATCCGAACAAGCGCTGATCGAATCGAGCAACTCTTTCGGATTCGACCTTTTCAAAAAACTATCGAATGATATCAAAGACAGCAACCTCTTCATCTCGCCGGTTTCGGTCTCAATGGCGCTGGGAATGACGATGAACGGCGCGGCAAGTTCAACACTGGAGGCAATGCGTTCAACACTCGGTTTTGAAAATCTGACAGAAAATGAGATCAACAAATCCTACCAAAGTCTGATCAAATTGCTGAGGAACCTCGATCCGAAAGTCAAATTCCGGATCGCGAACTCCATCTGGTACCGAAGCGGATTCGCTGTTTTACCGGCGTTTATCGATGTAAACAAAACTTTCTTCGATGCGGTCGTTCAGAGTCTCGATTTCAATCAGGATGCCGCCGCCGATACAATGAACGGCTGGATTGATGAACAGACAGATGGTCTTATCAAACAACTCGTTAATAAGCCAATCGATCCAAATACGGTCATGTTTCTGCTCAATGCCATCTATTTCAAAGGAACCTGGACATATCAATTCAATGAAGAACACACGCAAGATGCTTCATTTTATCTGCATAATACTGAATCGACAACCTGTAAAATGATGTCGCTCAGCGGCGACTTCGATTACGCTGAGACCGATGAACTTCAGATAATCGATCTGCCGTATAACGATGGGTTCTTCGCGATGACAGTTCTTCTTCCAGCATCGAATATCGATACAGACTCACTGATAGCCGATCTGACGGATGAAAAATGGAATAATCTGATCTCCGGTTTATCCAAAACAACCGTTGATCTTTATTTGCCGAAATTCAAACTTGAATGGTTCCGAAAACTAAACGATTCACTGACTGATCTTGGCATGGGAATCGCATTTGATGAGAACCTGGCAGATTTTACACGTATCAATTCCGATGGTGAATTATATATCAGCGAAGTCAGACATAAATCGTTCATCGAAGTCAACGAAGAGGGAACTGAAGCGGCCGCAGCGACTTCCGTTGAAATCACCTTAAGATCTGTCTCTACCAACACCGAAAAAATTACTCTCATGCGCGTCAATCATCCGTTCATTTTCGCCATTCGGGAACGCGCTTCGGGAACGATACTGTTCATGGGAAAAATCTATCAACCAGAATGGACAGAATAAAAACACCGAATTTCCACCGACATGATAAAAAGGATTTCGCCATGAACACAACCTCATTTAAAACAGCGCTGATTTCCCTCTTCTTCACCTCTTTTCTCTCCGCAACCGTTCCTTCGCCGACAATCCGGAAACCAAATGCGCCGTATTTCATGGAATCGTTGGATTTCCGAACGATGCAGGTGAAAATTTTTACCCCGGAAGTCAGCGGCATGCTTTCCGATCCATATTCCGATCTGATTTGGAATCCTGCGTTCGTTTTAAAATCACAAGAGAAGAGCATTTACATAGATTTCAACCTGAGAAACGAATCAACATTAACTCTGACAGTTCCAACTTACACTGATGTTTATCTGTCGTCGCAATATTCGATTTCGCCGCGCTGGTATTCATCGACGCAAATTCAAATCGTTCAGACATCGCCGCTGTTCAATTTCGGTTTAATTCTGCCGGTAAATTCCAAACTCTCACTCGCTTTTACCAACCAAACTTTGTTCGACTATGCACCTTTTCGAACGGCGACCTATTGGGATTATTACCGCTGGGCGGAAGATAGTTACGTAAATAATACCGCAGTCAGCGAATTGAAGCAGGAACGACTTGAGATCGATGACAATCAGCAGACCGTTTGGGGAAGTCAGTCGGAGATGACGCTCGGTTACAAATTTTCACCGAAACTCGATCTGGGTTTGCGGTTCGGACATCTGATCTATCGTCATGACGGAAATCTTTACGATTCCAAATGGGGACATTATCCACATTCGTCATACGCCGATCTGAACGACGAAACGCTGAATATCGACGGTGATCATTTCGAGGCTGGCGGCGGATTTGTTTTTCACATCGATGAGAAAACTCGATTTGGCGGATTCGCCAATCTCATGAAAGGCAAAAGCACAGAACTTTCGCTCAACTCCGACAGTTCCGACTCGTGGTATGAGCAGGAATTAGACGATAGATACTACGACAAGAATCATTACAGGCTCGATAACCGAAAGTCTTATGAATCCGATGGGACCCGATCAACCGTTCGGCTGACTTTTGAAATGGATATTGCGCAGAATTTGATCTTTCGTTCCTTCGGTTCCGCGATGTGGGTGAGTCAGGATATCACCGGAAATAATTCTTCTGCCGATACAAGTTACAATGACTATACTTACGATTATTGGGTCAGTTCCGGTGTTTATGAATTTCAGCGCCAGGAATCACATGACAGCCGCGAAAGTGAAATCTCCGGTACCGGTTCGGAAAAAGAGTCACAATTCAACTGGTTCGCTTCGCTTGTCTATGCGCCGCAAAATCAATGGTCGGTCTTCGGCGGCATTTTCATTCAAAAAACGAACTATGTGAAAAAGATCACCGAAACTGCCGACTATTCATCGCACGACTTCACGGATAATTCCGGATATATCGATACAGACTATCGGACTTATAATTATTATGAAAACCGGTTCGTTCATCACATCCGGCAGGAAAACTGGAAAGCGATTCTCCCGATTGGTGTACAGGCAGTTATTGCCAAAGGATTTTCGGCTCTGATTGGCGTGGATCTTCAGTTTACGCTCGAGCACGAAACAGCGGATGCCGAACTTGTTTATCCGCGTAAATATACCAAGTATTGGACAAACGGCAATCTTGTCCTCTACGATCTGGAAACCAATCGCGCCGAATCCTTTTCGTCAGATCCGGCCAAAGAATTTCAGCGCACAAACAGCGTTCGGTTCGGTATTGTTTATCGACATCCGTGCGGCGCAATGGTTTATATCAGGTCGAACGGCGACATTCTCAACACAACCGGCTGGGATATCGGATTTGAGTTTTTGTGGTGAAGCAGTTGATTGGGTCGATTAGATAGAATATATTGGTTTCTCTGCTTGTTCCGCGAACTTCACAGTTATCTGAATATTTGACTTTTCCCTCTCCAACGATTATATTGAAATCGATTTCGGAAGGAGTAAAAAAATGAAGAAGTGGCTACCGATTTTCGGAATTCTTTACCTGACCCAAACGCTTTTTCCATCCGTCGATTCAATCGCCGTCGATGTCGCATCCGATTCGATAAAAATCACACATCTCTACGCATCACGCAATTGCGGTTCAATATTTATCTTCGATGTCACGGTTACCGACAATTACATCCGGATTTTCGAAAATGACACCTCAACTGCGTATTATGATTGCATGTGCCACTTCGATCTGTCAGTAACGCTTAGCTCGTTACCGGCGGGTGATTATTTCGTCGAGGTTTTTGGAACCAGCGTGATATATCCAGACGACACGACATTTTGCGGAAGCGCACATTTCACGGTTCCGGCTCCAAAATTCATTTCTCATACTTCTTCCGGTTGTCATGGTAAAAGCATTGAACAATTTTCATCTGAAAATATTCCTCTCGTATCGCAATCCAATTCCGGTTGTCTTCAAGCGTCAGAGGGAGAAAGTTTCATGTCGATTGTTTTCAACGGCGATCTCTACCTCGTCTGGAAATCGGACACGATCAGTTCCGATTACGAACCGAACTGGCAGGCGTGGCTTGACAGCGATACACTCTACGTAACAGCCGATGACAGCAATGCATCATAGACGTCCCGTTGCTCGAAAAAATTCATGGCGACGTTTGGGCCGCTTCCGTCAAGAAAAATGATCCTGAAATTCCACAAAGGTGAATACGGAACGCGGACGATAATTCTGGGTTCGACGGTTGAAGTCAAAGTAGATAGTAACACGATGACATTAGCATGGAGTTCGACCGGATTCAACTGCGCGATTCAACCAGCATGGAGCTGCTCGCTCAGCGCGGACACTTTTTATGTAACGATGACGGATACCGGAATGCTGGCGACTTGCGTCTGTCCAAATGAACTCTCGGCGACTTTCGGCCCGTTTGCCAAAGGTGCATATATTCTTGCCTTTGACGCCTGTCTTCCGGATTATCCAACTTTTCAGATTGGTTCTGGGAAAGCGACCAAAGAATGGATTGTCATTTCCAGTCACCAAAGCGAATGTTATAATCTCTCTTCCACTGCGCCAAATCTAACGCGCCTGGAGTCTTTCGCGATCAGAGGCGTTTTCCCGAATCCGTTCAATTCATCGACAACGATCCGGTTTGATTTGCCTGTAAAACAATTCGTGACCGTCTCCATTTTCGATCTAAACGGAAATCTCGTCAAAACTCTCATGCGGGATGAATTACCTGCCGGAGATTATTCCGTTCGCTGGGACGCCAAAAACCGGGCATCGGGAATTTATTTTGTCAAGTTAGATGGTGAATCGACGGCGAGAATGAGTAAAGTCGTTCTGGTGAAATAGAGAACACCGATCAAAAAACATTTCCACTACGGATTTGCTCTGAGTGATGCCTACTAATTTTAACATAACTTTACAACCACATTATCACGACATTACACCAATCAATCCACTCACCTGAATCTAACCTAATCAACATAATCTATCCATTCTACCTAATCAACCGAATCCAATGCAATCCATTTTTCCGAAGGCTTTTTCTGAAATATTTCTTAGTTTTGCTCCCGTGATGATGGTGAAGAAGATCGGTAAATATGTATTAATTGTCCTTGTGGTGCTGATCGTCCTGAGCATTTTTTTCTATCTTACTTCGCCGGACGGATCAGAATTCAATCATAAAAATCCGAAATCCACCTCGCTTATGGTTCGCCGCGAGCGTGTCGCAAAGAAACAGCATCGAAACCTTGGCCGGTATTTTATCTGGATGCCGCTCAACAGCATCTCGTCGAACCTGATTCATGCGGTGATCATTTCCGAAGACGCGCGATTCTATTCGCATCCGGGTTTCGACGTGGAAGCAATCAAATTCGCCGCACAAAAAGATTTAAAACGGAAAAAATTCGCAGTCGGCGGTTCGACAATAACCCAGCAGTTGGCGAAAAACCTGTATTTATCCAATCACAAGTCGCTTTTCCGTAAATTTCGGGAAATCATTATCGCCTACAAAATGGATAAGAATTTGACCAAACACAGGATTCTCGAACTCTATCTCAACGTAATTGAATGCGGACGCGGAATATACGGCGTCGAAGCCGCATCACGGCATTATTTTGGGAAAAGCTCATCCACGTTAACCGTCGATGAAGCCTGTCGGTTAGCGGTCATTCTGCCAAGTCCGCTCCGCCATTCGCCTTATGACGGTTCACGATTCGTCGAGCGTCGGCGACTGAGATTATTAAAATGGGAGTTTAAAACCGGGCGAATCGATTCCACTGCTTACCAAACACTCACCGGGATCACTTTCGATAAAATTCCCGATTCGCTGAGTGTCAAGAATAGTCTGGGCGCGCTCATCGACAGCACAACCGATGAATTGTCCCATGAAAGCGAAATCGATCTACCATTCAGCGTGGAAGAGCTTTATATCGAACCAAAAGCCGACACGGCGAAAACAAACCGCTGAGTTTGGTGAAACTGCGGAGAACGCAAAGACTACAGAGATGATAAATTGTTCATTTCAAAATTCAAATGTCAAATTCGCCATCGAATTAATTAATGATAGGTTTCGGATTTGCGACGACGTTTCCCCGAGTTTGCCCTAACTTTATTTCCGCTCTCTCTTATTCCGCGATCTCCGCGGTCAAAGAAATGCTAAAAACTGTACTTCACCTTCAAATAAATATTATCGTTGTTATCGTACATCCCGAACATCGAGTCCGACTCGCCGCTCAGGAAATCTGCGCCGGCCGTAATCGTGAAATTGTCCGCATAATTCCAATCGACGCTCAGTCGCGTCAGTGAAGATAAATCTTTAAAATTATACAGCCTAAAAAACAACGGTGAAACCGTCTCATTGAAAAAGTGTCCTCTTATCATCACGGTGCTAAGCGAAACATTTTCATCTTCTTGAATTCCTGTTTCATAGTCTATTATCCGCTCGTTAATTCCTTGAATGGACAGATCGAGAGATGATGATATTTGATAATCGGCGCCCAGCATGATCTGTGAAAAAGGCTTACCAACGATCATTCCTTTCGTTAGATAGGCCGTATTTTCGGTGTTGAAATGTCTTTCCAGATAATAACCGCCTTCTCCGCGAAAGACAAGCGCCCCGACCGGCTTCGAAAAATTCAATCCGAAGAAATGTTGCCAGGGATGTGTCGGTGTCAAATTAACCTGGTACTCAAATCCGCTGAGTGCCATCTGTGTAAAATAAACCGGCCGATCCTCTCTGCTTCGCAGATATAACACAGCCAGGTCAGTTCCAAACAAAAACGTATTGAGTTTGAAACCGTATTCAGCCTGTTTTAGCGAGGGCTTAGAACCAGAATTATTATGATAATACAATGGGATAGAAATGGTACTCATTGAACTTGATAAAGGGTCAATAATTTCCATAGTTTGCGGTCGCTCGTACCCCCAATCGCCTTGAAACAGCAGATTCATCGGTTTGAATTCCGGGATTACCAACATCTCGAGCGAATGATTGCCGTGATGTAACTTGGCATTCAGCATGGTCGTTGCCATGCGAATATCGTCGAAATCCTGCAACAGGAAGTACGACAAGTCCAAAGGATTCACAATGTCATTGATAAAATAGCCGTCGGTCTTTCCCCAGACGACCTGCTGTTTGCCGAGCCTGAGATCGAGCCAACTGCTGTAAATATCAATGTACGCTTCCCGTAAGTTCGGCATCGTCGTGGTGCTGTCCGTAATATCATTTGTGATATCCAGTGATGCAAAGGCTGCCACATTCTCACCTGAAACCTCGGTATTCAACCGTAACCGGTTGCGGATCAGCATGGCATTCAGCGATTCATTCGTCCTAAACATATCCTGATTCAGGACAAATCCGCGGAAATTCACCTGCGCATCGGCAAAATTATTTAGACCAATGGCGAGGATCGCCGCTATCCAGATTGCCAGGCGTTTCATTTGATGCCTCCGCGTTCCAGCGCAGTGGTCGTGAAAATCTGGTCGTCGATCGGCTCATTGATCTTCGCTTCCATGATTTTCAGAACGGTTTTATGATTCTCGAGAAAATTCGTCATTTCCAGATTGTATTGTAGCCAAACACCAGAAACGTTCCGAATATCACTGGCTTTTAGCGTTTTCATGAGTTGGCCTTTGCGGTCGTAGAAATCGACCTTGAGATGCACCCATTTATCGGGAATCACCCAGCCGATCTTCTTGCTGTAAATGTCCTTATTATCGACGGGAATGGACTCGACTTTGTAGCATTTCACACCGTCAATCGTCTCCTCACCGAGCAGTTTATGCGTATCCTGATCGATGCCCCGGCCGCCCATATCATCGTAAGTAAAATCAGTTCCCATGAAATATTCGTTTTTGCTCTCACCGGCAATCCGGCGGACTTTTTTCAACGCCGGTAGATAAAGCCAGCGATCGTCATCCTTCTTCGAATCCGAGTAAGATACAATCAGCAAGCCGGTGCCGCGAATATCCGCCGGGTACTCGAAAAACACGAGGATTTTATCGTCAATGCCCTTCGGATCGTTCACCGATTTGGTATATTGAAGAACATCGCGTTCACGGGTTTTGTTTTGCTTGTTAACAAGGATCATCTTCGACTTGACGATCCGGCTCTTGACTTCCTGTTGCTTTTCGACTTTAAGCATAATATCGCGCCCGGAAATCTGCGCCTTGCCAGTTTTACAAAAAATAACAAACGCGATAAAAATCAAACTAAATGACCAATATCTTTTCATACGAACCTCCTAATCAATCGGAGAAATTTATCCCTTCGATTTTTTCATATAGATCAGCATGATTGGCGGCGTTATGAATATTCCGAGAAAAAACGCCTTTATGAAACTCTTCCGTTGACGAAATTCAACCACACCCGCGATCTGCAGACAGATGACCACATAAACCACCAGAATAATGCTCAGATTATCCAGACAGAACGCCCCAAAACCATTCCACCCGCCTGCGGCCTGAAATTGAAAATCATTCATCCAGCGAATCAACCAGACGATCAACCGGTAACACCAATAAATCAATATTCCACCCGAAATCGCCAGAATGATCCGCGAAATCATTTTGTCTCTTCTTTCAGTTATCATCGCGTACTCCTTTTCCCGAAGACAAAGGCTGGTTTAATCCAGACTAATAAAGCCGGCAAAATCGTCAACGCTCCGAACAGGCAACCGGTAATCGAAACGACGATTAGAAAGCCAAAGAAAAAGATTGGCTCGAATCCCGAAAGCATTAAAACCATAAAACCGATGATCACGGAAGTGGCGTTATAGACAATGCCTTTACCGCTGGTTGTCAATGTCCGGATAACGGCATCTTCAGCGTCCGCGCCTTTCTGCGCCTCAAGGCGGAATCGGTACATAAAATGAATCGTGTAATCGATCCCGACGCCGATCATAATGCTGGAGAGCATGGCGGTCGCCATGTTGAGTGTGATGCCAATATATCCCATGATGCCGAACAGGCAAAGAACAGCACCGCTGAGCGGAATGATCGAAATCAACCCGGCGGTCAGTGAGCGAAACGATACCGCGATAATCAGAAAGACGCAAACGATCGATAACAAGAGGCTCCGGATTTGCCCATCAATGATCAACTCCGATAAGACACCGATGAGCGGCGCCATTCCGGAAACCGACGGGAAATTTTCAGTCCCGAGATTTTTCGCGATATAATCTTTTGTGTCCGTGTATAATTTATACGATACCTTCGAACCGGAATCGTTCACCCGCGCCAGGATTTGCGCCTGCGTGTAATCATAATCCACAAAGCGGTCTAAATCCTTCGTATTGCCGGTCAGCGAATAGAGAAACAGATATTGCGCGACCTCCTCATTCGTCGCTGGAATGACATTGTACTGCGAACTATCGCCATGAAAAGCCTGGTTCATCCGTTTGAGTTGATCGACAATGGAGTTTGCGCGCGTCACCACCGGTTGTTTTTCGAGAAACGCGCAAAGGTTTTCAATCTTTTTCAGGAACTCCGGGTCTTTGATGTCACCCGTCGCTAAAATCGACAATGTCGAACTGCCGCCGAAATTCCGGTCGATCACTTCGTTGCTCCGCCGGATCTCTGAGGATTTCTTCCAATATGCAACCGGATTCGTATCAACGATAATCCGTGCAATACCGGTAGAAATTGCAATAATCATCAGCAGGCAAAATATTAAAAAAGGTTTGCGGAACCGAACGAAAAAATGTCCCCAACCTGCGAGAAATCGACTTGTCTTGTCGCGGGATTCGGTCGTGGTTTTCAATATCATCGGGAAATCGAGTAATTTCAACGCGGCGGGCATGAATGTGAGGCTGAATATGAAAGCGATGGTCGTTCCGCAGGCGCAGAACAACCCGAGATGTTTCGCCGGCGGCAGAATGTGCGACTGAAGGCTCAGGAAACCGATCAGTGTCGTGAATCCGGACAGGAATACCGGTGTTGTGAGATACGAGAGAATCAGTCGAATGAGACTATCCTTATCTGCTTTCGGATTTCGAATATATTCAACGAAATATTGCGTGACGATCTGAATACTGTAACTGTTGGCGATGGCGATCAGCATCACCGGGATCATCATCTCAACAACAGTCATTTTCACATGAAAAAGAACCATCAGCCCGACCGTGAAAACAATGCTCATTATGACAACGACAAATGGTAAAAACGTGCCCATCCAGCTACGGAAACTAAAAACAAGCAACAGGATCATCAGAATGATACCATAAGGGAAGAGTTTTTTCATATCCGAAGTCATGGTCGTCGAGACTTCCCGGCGAGTTATCGGCAATCCCGCAATATGAATCTGTTCCGGTCCTTCGTACTTATGTTTAATCGCCATGAAAGTCTGGTAAATTTCTTTGTCGGTATTTTCATGGCTGGCAACATTGAGAAAGGCGATGATGCCGGCCTTTTTAAAATCCGTCGAGACCAGCGTTCCGTAAATCATTTTATTACCGGCAATCTGTTTTTTCAGCGAATCGATCAGGGATTCACTCTGCGGAAATTCTTCAATCAGTTCGCGCACCTCGAATCCGTCCGGTGTTCCCTGAACGTCGGGAACATTCGTAATCGAAGTCACCTGATCGACCGTGGCGAGCGTTTCGATTTCCGCCGTCATGGCCTCGATTTTTTCAAGCGTTCCCGGCGAAAAGATATTCTCCGATGTAAGCGAAACGACGACCAGATCGTTGCCGCCGAAAGTGTCTTCCATCTCTTTCATGGACGTAATAATCTCGAAGTCCTGCGGCATGAGCGCCTTGACGTCCGGCTCGAGTTGCATCTTGGGAATGTTCCAGCCCATCAGCAATGTCAACAGAATGCTCGCGGCGATGATCGTTCGCGGATATTTCAGATCGAAATCGACGATCGCCTGGATCATTCGTCACCTTCGTTTAGACATCGATGACATTCAGCCGATCGAACTACATGATTATTTTGTCCCATCTTTCACCAATTTGTCGATGTTAAAATTCATATCTTTATTTAGAATACCGTTCATGGTCAGATCGATATACAAGCCGATCGTGTCGGCAATCGAATAAGAAGAATTGAGAAAAAATTCCGGCTGGAAGACGGATTCGACTGATTTCAGAATGAGAGCGATCACGAACCGGATGTCGATGTCTTTCCGGACGAATCCCAATTGCTGGGCTTTCTTGAAAGAATCGAGTAACATAGTAACGACCTCTTCGCTGAACGCACCGACTTTTTTCCAGACTTGCGGATAGTGAATCTTGACGTCGTACATCGTTTGCGGATTCATCGCGCAGAAATGTTTATAAACCGCTTTGACGACGAGAACGACGGCGTTCAGCGGCTGTTTATCATCCGGCTGAATAGCGCGAACAGTTTCAAAGATTTTATCATAGTGGTACAACAGGACGGATTCGATGAATTTATCTTTCGTTGGAAAATGCTTATAAAGCGTCTTCTTGCTGATATGCAGATCGGCGGCGATTTTTTCGACGGACAGATTGCGAAATCCGGACGCAAGGATCTGGCTCCGGGCATATTCGATGACGGACGTCATCTTCCCGCCGATATTTTCCAACTCCGATGGAAACGATTTATGTTTCATACGTTTCCAGTTTACGGCCAGAAAAGAAGAAAATCAATAGTTATTTCGGATTGGATAAGAAAAACGGAGACAGTCTATACAGACTTTTCAGAACACAGAAATAACCCAGTCCTCTTAATCGTCAGAATCAGCATTCACTTGATTTCAGGATCACTCTGTTTAACGTCTTCTGATTTATTTCCTTTTAAGGACTGGATAAAGGCGTTTAAATCAATCAAAGGGAAAATGATTTTAGAGTACTCATGATCGGAATTTAATATAACCAGCATTCCTCTCGTATCGTTGATGGCAACCTGGAGCCAAAGTTTCATCACTTCGTCGTTAACCTGATACTGCCCGTTATCCTGAAATTTTAAGGCGTTTTTGAAATTTATAATATGGTATTTATGAAGAGATTCGACCCCAAATAGGAGATTTTCTTCTTTAACATATTCCATATTGAGAAAGATAGAAAACGTCTCATGGTTCGGCTCTAATTCTAATTTGACACCGATCTTGACTTCTCCATTTATAATATCATTCAAGCCATATCCAAATTGCAAATAGTCATTCCGAACATAGTTGATCTTTTTGATTTCGATAATTCTGAACTGTATCGTTTCAGGGCTTTTCGGTACTTGCTCGATATTGTTCATATCATAACTCCTGATAACATGTCTGATAGATGACTTGTTGTTCTTTTACAATGAACGGAAAAGTTTGTTTATGACTCAGTGCTGTCCCGGAGAAATATTTATCTACCGGTACTGCTATTGGTTCGTAGATAATGACAACCTTTGTTTGGTTCTTCATTTTCTCAATTTGTTCACGGGTCGTGATGACCAGATCGATACCGACAGCATTGGCGATCCCGACCATCTTCAAAACTGAAATGTTAGGTGTTTTGTTAAACATCTGTGTCACTGCAGAGCGTGATATTCCGAGTTTGCGAGACAAATCAGATTTTGTGACGGGAGTTGGAGTTGCATTCATATAGGTAATGATCTGCTGGTAGAAATCGTGAATCAAACTCCACGCTTTCTGACTGGAGTCCGGCTCCGCGCTGAAAATCTCATCAATTTGACGTGATAAATCTTGCGAATTCGCTTTCATAGAATTTCCTGTTCTTTTCAATCAGTGAATAGACTTCCTGAGGCAATGGTCCCGATCTCTTTTTCTCCCGATAATCGAAAAAAACGATGTGTTTGCCGAACTTTATGAAAAAGAAAAATCTGTGTCCCCATGGTTCAATCTCTCCATACTTCTGATTTTTTAATCGCCATTTGACACTTGCGGAATAATCAGGGATCGTTGCCATTTTTCCAATAATATCTTTTATCTCATCCTGTCTCTGCTTATCCAATTTCAGAAAATGCTCCATGACAACCGGTCTATCATTTCTGAAGACATGCCAGACATCATAAATGGATTCGCCATAAAATTTGACGATCGGTAGCCTTTTGAACTCGATTTTAGGCTTGACCAATTTCAATTAACGCCTCTATGTTAAGCAATACCTTAACAACCTGCAACTTTTTTTTACTACTTCAGTCATAACATCGTCAGAATCACAGGTCATGCTGATTTATGGATTTCACAGATTCCTTTTCCCAACCTCATTTTCCATAATCCGCGAAATCAGCGCAATCTGCTTAATCAGCGATTCAGACATTCTCTACCATCGTAATCTTGCCAAACTATAATAATTCCGACTTAGCTAAAGTCCAGATTCTCTTAAGAGGTAATTCTGCACGTACATCTTCATCGAGTTTATCATAATTATCAATAATTGCTTCTATAATTGATTTTTGATCCCAAAACCGAATCCTAAAATACTTGTTAACCATTTCTCTATTAACACTATTCTTAAAACCACTCCATGAAACCAGTAGCCCTTGTTCGGCATTTACATTCTGCATGGTTCCTAACAGTTGATCTAATGTTGGTCGGTCTACCTGTGAATCGCCGGTTTTCACCTGAACACATATTTTGGGAGAACCAAATCCCAACAAACCGGGTGCGGCTAAGATATCGATACCCTGATCGGGTCCTTCCGGACTGCGATAGGTCGAAAATCCCTGAGCTTTTAATATGCTTTCAATAAGTTTGGCCATTCCATGACCTTTAAAATTCTGAATGATATACTTGGCGATTTCATCTTTCGCCAACTGTTCAAAATCTGTATTCTCTAAGGCCTCCTGGTCTATGCCTGTATCAGCAATATTTACTGAGGTGTGCCAATTATTATTTTTCATGGCTTTGATTCTGTCTTCGGCATCATTCCTTTTTACCTGGCAAATAGTCATGAACGCCCCAAAGCTATAAAGCATATCCTGATCGAAATTTGACCGGGGAATATCTTTCGCAATCCATTTCACTGTCCGGTAATGATAGAATGGGTCGGGATTTTTAGGAACATTGACGTAATCCCCCGTGATCTCTGCAATATGAATTGAAGCCTTTTTCTTACTGGGTAACACAATCCAGTCACCGATATTCATCTTTTTAACAAATGCCCAGACCTGCCCCGTCCAGTTCCGGGCTGTAGCCGATTTGGTATCCTTATATCGCTCCAAAAGCATTTGATATAGAGTCATTTCATCCTCAATCTTGCTCAAATCCGCGCTAAGCACTTCCCAAGTTAGATAAACCTTATTCTCCTGGATGAACTTTTCTTCATATTCGCCCATACTTCCAGCTCTTACCAACCAAAGCGCCATAAAATCCTCCTTATAATATCATTTAAAATATTTTCGCAGATCTTCATCTTCCTTACCTTGTACGATGAGATAAAACTCCACCTTCTCATTAACCTTGCCGAAAGGTAAATCGATCTGATCGCCATAAATTGCCTTATTCTGATTCTGCATGGTCATAAGAGTTAAAACTTTTTCCTTATACTGAGTATCAGGATTGCCGGATAGTTGCTCGCCTTTGCTTTCGATAACATAGACCAGTTCAATCTCATCGTTATCTTTCTTTTTAGCGGCTATAAAATCGGGACGGATCTTGTATTCCCGCCAGCCTTGAATGGCATAACCGTTTTTCGAGACCTTATTGCGAAACCACCAGATTAGTTTATCTTGTTGGTCGAGTATTTTAGCCACATCTGCTTCGAGTTTATTTAAGGAAGTCATGTCTATATCTTCAAAGAGGTATTTCCGGTACTCATTTCGCCGACTGCTTAGGTTTATTTCATCCTCATCCGGCAACTTATAGCCCAATTTCGGATCGGAGGAAACCGCCAGTTTGATCTTTTTACCATCTAAATATTTCTCAAATATACTTTGCTCGATTTCGGCTTTTACCTTCGATAATTCAGTAAACAGAAAGTGCGTAATATATCCGAAACTCTCCGCCACCTTTGAATTATCGAAAGATTTCAGAATACTCTCCAGATGAGAATTGGCGAGTTTACGCGCGGCAAACGGATTCTCGATGATTTCGGCATATCGTCTCGATAAATATTCGATCCGAATTTCACCTTCAACTGTTTCAACTACAGTTTTTTCGTTTTGAGAGAGCATTTTACTCTCTTTATCAAGCGATACGATCACGGCCTGACGCTGAATCGTCTCTTTGCTAAGCGAATCCTGTAATCTTTTTATCAGTTCCCCCGTGACCTGAAAATCGGACAGTTCGATATACGGCTTGATATCGAGCTCATAAGAGAACCGGCGCATTGCACCCTTGTCAGAGATCATTACCCACACCGGCAGATAAAAGGCACTCTCATATTTAGCTTTTAAATCGGGGCGGATGCGTACTTTTTTCGGTTGACTACCGCTTTCTTTATCATACTCTTTTACGTGGGTCGTCAGATCCTCCAGACCTTCGTTTTTAAATCCCGCCCGGACATGCTCGATTAAATCCCGGGATTTACCTTTGGAATAATAAACGTAACTCTCATCCAGTGCGGCGATCCCGGTTTTGCGGGCATAGGGTTGTCGCAGAATCCGCCCGATGATCTGGGTGACGCCGGTATTCGAACTGACATTGGGAATGACGCCAAGAATGTAGGCAAACGAGCAGTCCCAGCCTTCCCGCAAAGCCTCCTTGGTTATCAGGTAGCGAACACTGCAATCCGGATCGAAAAGAATTACGTCCTCGATGTCATTCTGTGCGCTGGTTTTGATGGCGATCTCGTCCGCATTGATTTCCAGGCTTTGCAGGTACTCTTTCACATCCAGGCTATGAACACGGCCATGTTTGCCGCGCTGGTCTTTGCCGGTGGCTTCGACCTGGATCAGGGCAATGGGACGTATATAGATACCGGTTTTCTGGCGATAGCTGATTGCTGTTTTTTCCAGAGAATCGCGCTTTTTCCTGATCTCCTTCAGCATTTCTCGCCAGTCATCTTCAACTCTTCCGGAAGGCGGAATGATGTGCATATCTAATTTCACCATCTCTTCTTCCTTGAGCTGCAGACCGGTAATGGAAACTAAAATATTCATCTCTTTCTTCGGCGTCGCGGATAATCCCAAGACTATTTCGGGATTAAGATTGTCAATCGTTTTGCGCGCCAATTCGGAAAATACTTTGTGGATTTCGTCAATGATAATAAACGGTCGCGAAAGTCTAATTGCATTTCCGAGACTCGTTTTAATTATCGGGCCAGCTTCGGACAGCAGGTCTAAATTCGGACACCGTTCGATTAACTTCGCATGTAAATCATGGCGGTTATCGGCCGGGAAAAAACTCTCGAATCCGCCCGAATCCTGAAAGACTTTCAACGCTTCTTTGGCATTCGTGCGGCTGATAGACTGAATCATAATGAAAAGGATCACCAGGTTTTCTTCAATGTCGCTGGTCGTCAGACGCTGTCCCTTTTCAAGAATCAGCGTCCGGTTGCCGCTGGCCTGATCCAGCAACTGACGCAATGAATTGGCCTTGTCGCGCAGTTTATTCACGGTCTGACTGTAGATTGTCTCGCTCGGCACGATCCAGACCACCAACCCGGTACGGCTCCGGGCAAACAGGTTCTGATATTCGCGGATCGCTTCGACCGCCAGTAGCGTCTTTCCACCACCGGTTGGAACCTTCATCACAATGCGCGGATAATATTCATCCAGCCCGTTTTTACACCGATCGTTGTATTTCTTACCAAGAAAGTCGAGAGTTTTCTCAACATAATTCAAAGAACCGCGCATATCTTCCGGCAGTAATTCATCCGCCTTGATACAGGCAATCTTTTTCTCCATAGACTTACTGAAAAAATTATGCAGTTCATCTACGACTTTTCGCTGATAATCTTTCAGGTACATCCCTATTCTCCCGCTCTCCGAAACAGGTTGTACGGAATCCCGACATACTCGATGGCTTTATCTTTCATGTAATCCTCTTCCAGAAAACATGCCGGCGCATAAATAATGCGTCTCTTCAGCGGATGCCGGGCGGAAATCTCCTCCGCTAATTGCAGATTGAGCGCCATGTGCGTGAGTTCCTCAAAATTCTGCTTGTATATCAGATAAATCACCGAACTCCCGTGTTCACCCACGTAATATGTTTTTTCGTTAATACGCGATTTATTTTTCAGGCTTTCGCCGGTACAAAGATAATAGACATATTCGGCGAACTGCTGGTAGGTCGGCAACTCTCCGGCTAAAAGTGTCTCGGCGTCAATCGGGATCCCGACCCGCAGATACTTAAAACCGGAATCGTAGCCATATTTCTCAATTGCGCGCTTCACCCGCTCGCGGGTAATGTCCCGGCAGATATTCTTCTCCGGCTCCCTAGGCGTGGCTTCCGTCATCTGCACCATGATACATTGCCGTTGTCCACCGTCTTCCTTATTCAATTCAATCACGGCATGCATCGTCGTGCCCGAACCAGCAAAGGAATCGAGAATAATAGAATCTTTAGTATTTGTAATATTGATTAAATATTTAATCAACTGAACGGGTTTTACAGTATCAAATCCATGAAATTTTCCTAAAAGATCATTTAACTCACTTTTCCCGATTTCTGCTGTTCCAGATAAATCCTCATTTACATAGGTATATAAAGGATATAAAAGTTCATCTTCATCATAATCATATTTTTTCCATGAAGGGAATCCCTGATCATCAAAAAATAAACGATTTGTTTTATGAAGTTCTTCAATTATTTCTTTACCTGCTTTCCATCTTTGATCATCGTCTGGTTTAAAACCGTTTATTTCGAAACGCATTGTCTCTCTACGAAACATACCTCTATTAGAAGTAAGAATTGAAGTCAATCTATATTTACCATCTTTATCAGAAAAAGGATATTTTCTTTCTTCGCCAGAATATAGATTGAAAAATATTTCTTCTGGATTCTTTTTTGAATATGTTAAAATATATTCTGCTACTTTCTGCGGTCGATATTTAGCATCACCGGCATTAGTTGGCTTAGCTCGTGATTTCCAGACAAATTTTGCTACAAAATATTCTTCTCCAAATATCTCAGATAGTATTACTGATAAAAATCTATCTTCATCATCACCGATTGATATGAAAAAGACTCCATCATCCGCTAGCAGTTCTCTCAGTAGTTTCAGGCGCGGTGTCATCATGCAAAGCCATTTATCATGTTTAGTCAGGTCGTCTTTGCTAACCTCCTTGCCGAGCCATTCTTTCAGCATCGGACTGTTGACGCTGTCATTATAGATCCAGCCTTCGTTACCTGTATTATAAGGCGGGTCGATATAGATACATTTGACTTTACCGGCATAGTGCGGCAGGAGCGCTTTCAGCGCCAGCAGGTTGTCGCCCTCGACGATCAGGTTGCCGTTGGCCTTTTCCGGCTGGAAGTTTAAATCCCCGATTTCCTCCAGCGTATGATACGGCACGGAGAGGTGATGATTCCAGATGATGTTTTTACCTTTGAATTGCAATGTCGGCATAGAGTGCTCTCGCTCCTATTTCAATTGTTTGGATTATATGAATGAAAATTTGCTCATATATACGAAAAAAATGTAGAATGCATTTCCGTTAAAAGCAAGTTCAATTTCACCCTACATGAACAGGCGCAGGCGGAAGGACGAAAACGAAAGTAAAAAGACCTTACCGCCCGTTTCGCCTGTTTAGGTTGTGTCAGGTCCTCAGACCTGGCATAGATAATCCTCCCGTAGGTTTCTTCCCTCCGGGAGGTCTTCATTCAAAACATCTACGGATTCGTTCCGGTTTCGGCCGTTGTCGTCGTCGTTACTGTTTTCGACTTGCCGGGCTTAGGTAATGGACGAAATTCGGCGAGAATACTCTTGTTGTTCATAAAGCAGAGGTCGGCCGTTTTCCGGATTTTCCGCTTCATGTTTTCAAGTTCCTTCAAACCGGCCATGACCTCATCATAGAGCGTGGTCCTCAATCGCAGAGCGTCTTCCTGAGCACTATCGGCGGCGACCAGATCGGTCAGACAAGCACCGATTTCATCGATCTCCTCCTGCTTGATCCCCACACCCAGTACAGCCTCTTTCCGTTGTTCGACCACGCTTTTCAAATGCGAGAGTTGGGTCGCCAACACCTTGACGCTTTTCGTGCCTTTTTCTCCAACACCGAATTCCTTACGGGTTACCGCGTCATCTAAAAAAATAACATGAGAAGCTTTCTTGAATTGGGTCACAACTTTTTGGGCGCGTGCGATCTGAACTCTCTGAATGACCGTCTTCTGATCGTAATCATTACTGGCGTCATTGTAGGCAACGTCTTTTGCCCTCAGCGCACCGGCTTTCCCCTCAAAATCGACGACGTAAGCCTCATCGATTTTGTATGCCGCTAGCTGATCAAGATGTCTGCGGGTCGTGGTGGCAAGAACGTTCGCATCCTGAAACGAATAATCCAATTGTTTTGACATGTTTCCTCCTTTTTTTTATTCTGTTAACATCCATTCGTCTATTGGATTTTCTATTTTTAAAAACGATTCCTGCACTTTTTGGTTTGCACAACGGAGTTGTAAGACTTCGCCATGCACTTTTTGGTTTGCACAACGGAGTTGTAAGACTTCGCCATGCACTTTTTGGTTTGCGCAATGGAGTTGTAAGACTTCGCCATGCACTTTTTGGTTTGCGCAACAGAGTTGCAAGTCTTCGCCATGCACTTTTCGGTTTGCACATCGGAGTTGTAATACTGCGCCATGGACTTTTTGGTTTGTGCTGACAATCTGTGGTTTGGTTACATGATATTTAGAGCACTGCTTGTTTCTTAAGACGGAATCCATAAACAGACTTTAATAACTTTCCGGGACATCCTTCACTAACTTTTGCATTAATTTAATGACCGTTTTAAGAAAAACAAGGTTTTATTTTTTCTACTGTAACTCCATTTTGCATCAAATTCATAGAGAAGTATTTTGACGTTTTTCATTGGTTATTAAGAAATGTATTTTATACACCATTTGGAAAACTTTCCCATCTTTTTCATGATCGATTCCTTTACTTTTCTTTTATAGATAATGACTATTTTTCTTTCTGTTACAACCAGCAATCCTTTGCTTTAAAAAAGTGTTTGAATTAATCAAAAAAATGCCGTATAATAGCGCGCTTTTTCCGTTATGAACTGATTAATTTTTCCGATTCAGACGGAAACGTGTTGTTGAGAACTTCTTATAGGAGGGTTTATGCGAGATGGAAAAACGAACTTATGGATACGGCCCGCACTTAATGTTGGATTTGAATGACTGCAATCCCGAAATCTTGAATGACCTCGAAGCCTGCTTCAAACTTTTATTCGAACTCCCACCCAAAATTAAAATGACAAAAATCACCCAGCCCTACGTTTTCCGGTATGATGCAAGCGATCCGGAAGAGAGCGGCATTACAGGCATCGTCATCATCGCGGAGAGTCATATTTCGCTTCATACTTACCCAAAAAAGAAATTCGTTTTTGTCGATCTTTTTTCGTGCAAACCTTTTGACACGGAGATGGCAAAGAATCACATCGTGAACTTCTTCCAATCCAGGTCCGTCAAGTCTTTCATTCGCGAGAGAGGCGAGGATTTTCCCGTATCGGCAAAAACCAGAACCGAATAAAATCATGACATACAAATGTTCTACCGGGGCTTTCTGTGCGCTCACCGAGCCCTATTGTAATTATGATAAAGCCAGAATTGTCGTCCTGCCGATTCCGTACGATGATACATCGACATGGCAAAAAGGCGCCGACGAAGGTCCAGAGGCGCTGATCGACGCGTCCGGCTATCTGGAACTCTACGACATTGAAACCGATTCGATGGTCTATAAGCAGGGGATCGCCACACTGGAACCGGTCGTCTGCCCTGAAGAACCCGAACTGATGGTGAATACCGTTTACAAGACGGTTAAAGGGCTATTAAACGATAAAAAATTCGTCGTCGGACTCGGCGGTGAACACACGATCAGCATCGGAATCGTCAAAGCCATGGCGGAGCGTTACAACGACTTGACCGTTCTGCAGTTCGACGCACATTCCGACTTACGCGAATCCTACAAAGGCAGCCGGTACAATCACGCCTGCGTCATGGCACGCGCGCACGAATATGCAAAGATCGTTCAGGTCGGGATTCGCTCGATGGACATCAGCGAACTCGGCATCATGGACAAAAGCCGCGTTTTCTTTGCACACGATTTTTACAACACGGAAAATGTCATTGAAAAAATTGTCAATCTGTTGACGGAAAATGTCTTTATCACTGTCGATTTGGACGTGTTCGATCCGTCTTTCTTTCCATCGACGGGAACGCCCGAACCCGGCGGTCTGGGCTGGTATGATGTTTTAAAAGTCATTCAAGCCGTCGCGGGTGCAAAAAATATCGTCAGCATAGACGTCAACGAACTGATGCCAATATCGACGAACCGCGCCCCGGACTTTGCCGCCGCCAAACTGATTTATCGAACGCTTAGCATGATTTTTTCAGGAGAAAAGAACAATGAAAAAAAGTGACTATCTTCAGAAGACCATTCAGCACATTGACGTCAAATCGTTTGACGCGCGACCGATAATCGACTCTTATCGCGGGATGGCATTTCAGGCACGGAATCTCGGCGTCGCGGCGGATATTCTGAACCGCATGTTGAAAGACAAAGACTGCAATGTAATTCTGACGCTGGCCGGTTCGCTTTTCAGCGCCGGACTTAAGAATGTCGTCGTCGATATGATCGAAGCCAATATGGTGGACGCGATCGTTTCAACCGGTGCCGTAATCGTCGATCAGGATTTCTTCGAAGCGCTCGGTTTCAAACATTACGTCGGCACGCCGTTCGTTCATGACAGCGCCCTCCGCGATCTCGCCATCGACAGGATTTACGACACTTATATCGACGAGGACGAACTCCGGATTTGCGATGAGACAATCGCAAAAATCGCCAATTCCCTTCTGCCACGGCCATATTCCTCCAGAGAATTTATTTTTGAGATGGGCAAATATCTCGAAAAGAACGGCGTGAAGACCGACAAATCCGTCGTCTTCTCCGCCTATAAAAATGAAGTGCCGATCTTCGTTCCGGCATTTTCGGATTGCTCCGCCGGTTTCGGTTTGATCCATCATCAGTGGAACCGAAAAGGCGACATGCTGACACTCGATTCGGCACGCGATTTCCTTGAACTGACAAAGATCAAGATCGCAACGAAAGAGACCGGCATTCTAATGATCGGCGGCGGCGTTCCAAAAAATTTCACTCAGGATGTCGTCGTAGCCACCGAAGTTCTCGGCGAAGAGAAGCCGATGCACAAATATGCCATTCAACTCACCGTTGCCGACGAGCGCGACGGTGGGCTTTCCGGTTCGACGCTCAAGGAAGCCAGTTCGTGGGGAAAAGTCGATACGACTTACGAGCAAATGGTTTTCGGCGAAGCGACCGTTACAATGCCGCTGTTGATCAGCGACGCTTATCACCGCGGATACTGGAAAGAACGTCAACCGGCGCGGTTTGCCCGGCTTTTCTAACCAACAATCAATCCTTTTTCTAAATAAAATCACCCAATGTGTTGAGTTGTAATCGACATATTTATGGCAATTTTGTCGAGTGACAGTCGACAAAATTGTGGCAATTTTGTCGATTAGGAATTGACAAACACAATTCTGCGGCTTATATTTTCACCATGATTTATCAACGAAAGATACAAACTGAGATTGAAAAACAGATGGAGAGCCGGGAAATCATCGTTATCACCGGCATGCGCCGCGTCGGAAAAACGACGTTGATGAAATCGCTCTATGATAAGATCGAGTCGGATAATAAAGTTTTCCTTGATTTGGAAAACATGCTCGATCAGAAGATTTTCGACGAAGAAGATTTCAATAACGTGCTAAAAAACCTTGAGGCTTTTCAGATTACCGTCAAGAAAAGAATTTACCTGTTTATCGACGAGATTCAGGAAAAGCCGTCGATCGTAAAAATCATCAAATATTTGTACGACCACTACGACATGAAAATTTTTCTCACAGGGTCGAGCAGTTTTTATTTGAAAAATTTATTTCCGGAAAGTCTGGCGGGCAGAAAATTCATTTTTGAACTTTTCCCATTGGATTTTCAGGAGTTTCTGGTATTTAAACAACATCCGAAACCTTATTATCCGACTTTCCGGGAAAAGGATCAAAATAAGAATCTCGTTTTTTATGAGAAGTTTAAAAATTCATTCGATGAATATCTGGAGTTCGGTGGATTTCCTCAGGTTGTTTTAACCGAAGCGGCCGAACAAAAACAACGTATTTTACAAGATATTTTCTCTTCCTATTTTGCAAAGGATGTCAGTCGTTTATCGGATTTCCGAAATGTCAACATTCTGAAAAACCTCATTCTTTTATTAATTCAAAGAATCGGCTCCAAACTCGATGTGTCAAAACTCGCTTCCGAACTCGGGGTGTCAAGAGACACTGTTTACTCGTACCTCTCCTTTTTAGAATCCACCTATTTCATTTCCCTGATTCGACCATATAGCACAAATGTCGATCGGGAAATCAGCGGCACCCGGAAAGTTTATCTGTGTGACAACGGATTCGCCTCGCAGTTTGGCAAAGTTGACCGTGGCAGTTTATTTGAGAACGCAATTTTTCATTCTCTCAGAAATTTTAATAAGGTGATGTACTACCAAAAGCGAACCGGTGTGGAGATCGATTTCGTTCTGCCAAAGCAAAAGATTTCAATCGAAGGGAAACTAACCGGAACACCGATCGATTATCAACGGCTTTCCCGTATCTCGAAAAGTCTCGGGATAAACGAATATTACGTCATCTCTCATACGTTTCGGAGTGAACCGGGAATCATTCCAGCAGTGGAACTCTGACCGTCCCGAAATTCTCCCAACTACTCGTTACAGTAAGTTGCTCGCGAGTTCCGCTAACTCTGACCGTTCTCCTTTTTCCAGGTTGACATGCGCGTATAGTTTCTGGTTTTTCATCTTGTCGATCAGGTAGCAAAGCCCGTTTGAATGAATGTCCAGATACGGATGATCGATCTGGAAAATATCGCCTGTGAAAACGAGTTTGGTGCCGTCGCCTGCCCGCGTGATGATAGTTTTAATTTCATGCGGCGTCAGGTTTTGCGCTTCATCGACGATGAAATAGATCTTCACGAGACTTCGCCCGCGAATATATGACAGTGGCGAGATGACCAATTTTTCCTCTTCCAGCAGTTCCTTGATGCGCTTGTGTTTGGGATTCGATTCGGGAAATTGATTCCGGATCACACCGAGGTTATCGAACAGTGGCTGCATGTACGGATCGAGTTTCGACTTGATGTCGCCCGGCAGAAAACCGATGTCTTTGTTGCTGAGCGGAACGATCGGCCGCGCCATATAAATTTGGGTGTATAATTTCCGGCATTCAAGCGCCGCCGCTAATGCCAACAGCGTTTTCCCGGTGCCCGCTTTTCCCGACAGGCTGACCAGTTTGATATCCGGATTCATAAGCGCATCGAGCGCGAAAGTCTGTTCGGCATTTCTGGGAATAATGCCATAAGCCGGAATTTTATCGACACGTTTGATCCGGCGCTGCACTCCATCGAAAGTCGCCAAAACCGAATGTCTCTCATTCCGAAGGATCATATATTCATTCGGCGTCAAACCATCTTCTGTCGGTAATAATTCCGAAGCGTCAACTGTGAATGGTTCGGAGTAAAACCGGTTGAGCAGATCGGGCGAAACATCATTGACGATCCGGTGCCCGGAATAAAGCGACTGGATGTTCTCCACGTGATCGTTCCTGTAATCCTGCGCCATCAGCCGGATCGCCTTGGCTTTCATCCTCAAACCGACATCTTTCGTCACGAGAATAACCGGCGTCTTCGGCGTCTCCTTCGCCAGATGGTATGCGATGTTCAAAATATGATGATCGGGAACATTCGCTGGAAAATTGATCGCGAGGTCTTCATGAAACTTGCGCTCGAGTTTGATCGAAATCTTGCCGAGTCCCGGCCCGATCGTCACGCCGCCGTCGAACAATTTATCGCCACTGAGCGTATCCAGATTTCGGACAAATTCTCGCGCGTGAAAGTTCAGCGTGTCATGGCCGACCTTGAAGTGGTCGAGTTCTTCCAGAACAGTGATCGGCACGACGATGTCGTTCTCCTCAAACTGGTGAATGCAGGCGCTGTCGTGAAGAATGACGTTCGTGTCGAGAACGAAGATTTTTTTCTTAGAACGTGGCATGGCTTTTCGTCTCCATGGCGAAAGATTCGACCGGGATAAATGATTTTGAACCGTTTATTTTCATTCGTTAAAATATATAAAAAAATCTGGCAGGCGCGCAATTAGTAATTTTATTGATATTTTTACCGGGTTTCATTCCGCGATCGCGGTGAACAAATGCTCGATCTCTTTGCGTTTGCGCCGAAGATTGGAAAGTTCGATGATGAGTTTTTCCGTATCTTCTTTGGCCTTTTCGGCGGCCTTGATGCGCTCGCGGAGTTGTTTGATCTGCTGTTCCGTATCGGCAACGAGCACAATGATGATGCAATCTTTTGCCGTTCGCTGAAGATCGGTATCGGCGCTTTTCTCTTTAAAATGTTCGGCTTCGAACAGGAGCCGCGAGAGATAGAATTTTTCAATCTCCGTCCATTCATCGTCGAAAAGCAGAGCCGGTTGAATGAATTTGCTCTCATCCAATCGCGCCACGATCCGCGCGTAGATTTTTTTCAGAACAGCGTGGCCGAATTGTTCCGGTTTCAGATAAGCGGTAATAATTTCTCCGAGCGGCGGATTGTCGGTCAGGATTATTTTTACCAATTCATATTCGGCTTTTTCGACCGGCGATTGAATCTGGATCGTCTTTTCATTCACCGTCTCCGGTTTCGAGGCAGAACTTCCATAGGCGGCCTTTTGTTTTTGGACAAAGCGGATCTGGCTGTTAATGAGTTCTTCATTGAGATGAAGCCGGTCGGCGACCTGCTGAACGATCAATTCCCGCGTCACGGGATTCTTGATCTCGATCAGTTCCGCGACGATCTTTTCAAGGAACAGCGTCTTGGAAGCGGGCGATGTCAACTCCGACTGATGGCGATTTGTATAAAAGGTGGTAAAATCCGGCGCGTTTTTGTAAAGCAAATCGAAATCGGCGACAGAATGCGTGCGCAGGTAGGAATCGGGATCGTCTTCCGGTGGAAGCGAAATCGCCTTCACGTCGATTCCTTCTTTCAGCAGGATAAAACCAGCGCGTTCGGTAGCGTTTTGTCCCGCCGCATCGCCGTCGTAACACAACACGGTTTGGTTGGTGAATCTTTTCAGCGCTTTGGCGTGATGAAACGTCAGCGCGGTGCCGGAACCGGCGGCCACATTTTGAATTCCGGAAGTGTACAGGCGAAGAAAATCGGTATAGCCTTCGACGATAATCGCAGCGCCGGAACGCTGAATCTGATCTTTGGAATAATGAAGTCCGTACAGGATTCCGCTCTTGAAATAGATCGGCGTCTCGGCGGAGTTGATGTATTTCGATCCCGAAGCTTCGGGATTAGCGTCCATCGTCCTGCCGCCAAAAGCGACGACGCGCCCGGCAAGATTATGGATCGGAAACATGATGCGGTTTCGGAAACGGTCGTAGAACCGCGTTCCCTCTTTGCGGACGAACAAACCGGATTTTTCCAGAACGCCGGGCGAAAATTTAGCGGCATCAATTTTCCGGAACAGGTTCTCCCAATCGTCGGTAGCAAAGCCGAGGACGAATTGTTTGATGATCGCCTGGCTGAATCCACGCTGGATCAGATAGTCGAGCGCGGTTTTGCTTTTTTCCGAGAAAAGTTGCTGATGATAAAGGTTCATCGCCAGATCGTGCAACTCATAAAGCAACGCGATTTCGCCTTGTTCGCGGTCTTCGCCGGTCTCTTCCCAATCGATGCGAATATGATAGCGGTCGGCGAGGCGTTTGAGCGCTTCGACGTAATCGATCTTCTCATATTCCATGATGAACGTGACCGCATTTCCGCCTTTCCCGCATCCGAAACAATGAAAGATACCCATCGACGGATTGACGCTGAACGAACCGGTTTTCTCTTCGTGAAACGGGCAAAGCCCGAAGTAATTGCGTCCGCGCTGGCGCAGTTGAACAACCTCCGAGACGACTTCCAAAACGTCCGCGCGGGCTTTGATTTGTTCGATTGTCGTATTCGGTATTCGAGCCATTGCAACGGGTAATTTAATCGAAGCGTCCGAAAAGTGAAGGGTTAAAATTGAAAATTGGAGATTCTCCCAAACCGATCGATTCTACCCATATTAACCGCTGAGTTCGCCGAGCCCGCGGAGAATTTTTCAAAAAAAAACTTTTTCCAACAGTGACAGACCGGGCACAACTTTACCTCCACGTTATACCTACCTTACCACAACTTTATCCCACGACTTCCCTAATTAACCCAATCGACTCATTCTACCTAATCAACCTACCCAACCCAATCCAACTCATTCTATAAAAGTTCATTTGATATTCCTCTAAATCGTTCGTAGGTTTTACCATGATTGTGACAGGTGAAGAAAAAACGACGAACGGTTTGAAAGCCCAAACCGCAATGTTCACAGTCTTTCTTATCCTCATTACAGTTATAACGATGTCTTGCCGGGAGTGTCCGACCGAGCCTGATAATCCGGATCTGTATATTTCCGCTCCGTATGTGGAAACTTCCATTGTGTGGCTGAAAATATCCTCACCGGACTCAACCTCACGGAAATCATTTATTGTCCAGCGTGACTCTGTCGTGGTACTGGAAACCTCTTTCAGCGGGAAGGACACGATCATAACCGATAAAACCGTCCAACCCAACACTTCCTATACGTACACTCTAAACTATGTGAATAGTGGAAAGATTCAAGATGAAATCGAATCGGTCACTGTAACGACTTTGAATATTTCCAATAGTGATTTTACCTGGGAAGTATATTACTTTGGAGCACAGGGTAGAGAAAACTGGTTTCGGAGTGTTTCTATCAATAATGAGAACGATATCTGGATCGTCGGGATATTCCAATACTGGGGGTGGGATACAACCTACAATGAATACGCTTACCTTAGAAATAATGTACTTCACTGGAATGGTGCGGATTGGGATACTTTAGGAGTTGCACCTCAGCCATTTGTACTGAGTTCTCTCGACGCTGTTTGTGCAATTGACGATTCTACTGTATGGGTAGGTGTAACGGCTCTTGCATTATTACAAGACGGTGAATGGAAAGCGTGTACAGACTCTCCCGATCTGGGTTGGATGATGGATATCTATGGCAATTCGCTGTCGAACACTTATTTTACCTACTATAACGGCGGTATCGCTCATTATAACGGAACCAGTTTTGAGATCATGTCCAGTGGCACGACCACCGATCTACAGGATATTGACGGCAATGATGAAAGGGTTTTCGTTACGGGTTTTAGTACGACGGCTGGTTATGATAAATTGTTATTGGAATATAAAAATGGCCAGTGGCAAAAGGTATTTTCATCACAATCTGCTAGTGGAGACCTATCCAATGGTGATTTGGGACGGCCGTACTCGGTAAAAGCTTTGGATGATGTCGCTGTTATATCAACGGCAGCCGCAGCCACGGTTAAATACTACTATCACGATGACATAATGGATGTATGGCCTGAAAAGGCCACGCCCTTGCGTAATTATGTTTCGGTGGAAAGGATCGACGGAAATGCCATTAATGATCTGGCATTGATCACGAATGGTGGTCAGATAGTGCATTATAACGGTCGGGATTACCTCACCATTTTCGATTATGACGTTACAGATTATCCGGGTGATCCGGTTATATGGGGTGGAGATTTCAAGGACGATATAATTTGCGCGGTAGGATGTGTTCTTGGCCAGGCGCTTGTTATTATTGGGAGGAGATAAGGAATAGCAACTCTATATATTACTTCTATCGGAAATTTTTTAATCTAATTGATTATTTCCATACCAACCTAATCAACCTACCCAACTCAATCCAACCGAATTTTCACATTTCCACGATTGTCGCGCCGGTTCCTCCGCGGTCGAAATTTTCGTAATAATGCCGCTTGATGCCGGGATAAGTCCTAAGAACATCACGGGTGACTTTTTGCAGGGCGCCGGTTCCCATTCCGTGAATGATCTGTACGGAATTGAGTCCGGCAAGCATCGCCTGATCGAGAAAATGGATCAGTGCGCTTTCGGCCTCGTCGGCGCGCATCCCGCGGATATCCAACCGCTGGGAAACAGCCGGTTCTATCGTCGAAACGGAAACGTATTCGGGTTTCTTCGGATCGCGCGGTTTCGTCGGCTGAACCGAGGAGTGCGTCACCCAGATTGTCTTTCCGCCGACTTCCACGGAAATGCGATTATTCTGATCGGAGATCGCCGTGATTTGTCCCGGTTCGCCGAATCCGTCGATCCTGACCCATTTTCCAACAACGAGTTCGGATTTGGGAACGGATTTTTCAGCCGGTTTAATCTGTTTTTTACGAATGCGCGCCGTCTGGGCGATTTCTTCAACTGTATTTTTCGCCTGAAGAATCGTCTCTTTCGTTGCGCCCGCTTCGCGGATTTCTTTGATCGCAGCTTCGATCCGGCTACGCGATTCAGCAGCAATTATTTCAAGCCTATCGGCAAGATCTTTATCGGCGGTCGCCTGTTTTTGGCGAATCTCGACATTTTTCGATTCGTATTCCGACATGAGCCGGTCGAGTTGATTTTGGCGCTGAATCAGATTCTCTCGCTCGCTTTCCGCCCGATTCTTGGCGGTTTCCATTTCAATCAACAATCGATCGAGCCGCACATTCTCGTCGCCCATGAGTTCATGAGCGCGCCGAATAACCTCAGCGGACAAACCGAGACGTTTTGAAATTTCCAACGCGTAACTGCTTCCGGGAAAACCGAGTTTGATGCGAAACGTCGGCGTCAGCGATTTCGAGTCGAATTCCATCGCGGCGTTCAGCACACTCGACGTCCGGTCGGCAAATGCTTTGAGCGCGTTGTGATGCGTCGTGACGATTGTAAAAGCCTGTTTGCGGATGAGTTCTTCCAGAACCGCCTGCCCGAGAGCGGCGCCTTCGATCGGTTCGGTTCCGGTCCCCAATTCGTCGATAAGGATCAGGCTTTGATCCGTCGCCTTTTCGATGAATGATTTCAACTGCGAGACGTGCGAAGAAAATGTGGACAGATCGTTATCGATAGATTGCTGATCGCCGATGTCGAAAAGAATTTCATCGAAAAACGGCAGTTGCGAGCCTTCGTCGGCTGGAATGTGAAGTCCCGACATCGCCATCTCACCGAGTAAGCCGATGGTTTTCATCGCGACCGTTTTGCCGCCGGCGTTCGGTCCGGTGATGATGACCGATTTGACATCCGGCGCGACGCTGAAATTCAACGGAACGACCGGTTTGATCATCTGCAAAAGCGGATGACGCGCGTTGATGAGGTTGATGGTTCGGTCGGTTTCGGAAATCGTTACCGGATGGCATTTGAACTTTCGTGAAATTCTGGCGCAGGCGCGGAAAAAATCCAGATCGGAAAGATGTTCGATATTCTGCGCTAAGTCGGGAAAGAACGGACGAATCGCGTCGGTCGTCACTAATAGAATCCGCTCGATTTCTTCCTTTTCTTCCTGTGCGAGTTCTTTCAGGACGTTGTTGATCTCGACCATTTCGAGCGGTTCGACATAAACCGTAGCGCCGGTCGCAGACGAACCGTGAATGATGCCGCTAATCCGCCGTTTGCATTCGGCTTTAAGCGGCAGGACGATCCGACCTTCGCTGATCGTCGGATTTTCCTCGTGAATCCAGTTCTCGCGTTTCGCCAATTCCATAAATCGCGTGGTTTCCCGGCTCAACCGGTGCGAAGTCTGTTGAATTTCCTTCCGGATGCGCGAAAGAGTTGGGCTCGCGGAATCTTTTATTTCGCCGTCGTCTGTCAGAAGCCGGTTGATCATCTGAAGAATGTTCGGAAGCGGGTTGATGTTTTGAAACAGTACGTCGAACGGTTTGAGCGCCTCGCGGTTCGTCTTGTAAAACCGTATCAGGACGGCTGTGCGGGAAATCTGCAACCGAATCCCGGCCAGCGTTTCGACGTCGAATCGTGTTCCAACGATGCGGCACCGTTTGAACTCATCACGCAGATCGGCGAACGATTCCATCGGCAGTTCGTTGCCATCGTCGAGCAACTTCCTCAACGAGGTGATCCGGCTTTGTTTGGGAATTATCTGGTTGAAATCATCGAGCGGTCGAAGCGATTCTGTTTTCAATCTACCGGATTCCGAAACCGTTTCACCCGCTATCAGCGCGCAGATTCGCCCGAACCCGAGATTTTCCCGGGACAAATTTTCTTTTACTACACCATCTATCATGAACAAATCGGCCATTAAAAATAAAAATTATTTCTCTTCGCTGGTCGGAATGATCGACTTTTCCTCAAGAAAGAGCGTTTGACGGATTTTCGACCGCATGACAGCCAGATCGTCATCGAGGTTGAACACGCGCGCCGTTCCTTTTTCAAAAGATTCAACGAACGGATATGTGAACGACGTCGCCTTGAATTTCACACCAATTCCCGCTTCCGGAAAAACCGATAAAACCCAGACGAACATCGCCAAGATTATCAAGCCTTTCAGCGCACCAAAGATAACTCCGACCGCACGGTCAATCCCGGCAAGTTTAAATGAATGGATGATATTTTTCAGCAACATTGAAATGATGGTAAAAAACAAATAGACGACTATAAAAACGAGCACGAAACCAACAACCGTCTGCGCGCCGCCAAGCGATTTGAGAACACTGCGCACCAGATCGGCGCCAATATAATTATATTTCGTCGCGAGATAAGCGGCGACGATGAAACCAATCAGTTTGATCACGCTTTCGACGACGCCTTTGCGCAGCCCGAAGAAAGCGGTAAGCCCGATTACGACTATAAAAATTACATCGAAAAGATTTCCCATAATTCTGCCAATTATTAAAAGATTATTTCCATTTGACGCCGATACCCGCTGGAATGAATCACCGGTTAAGACAATTTCAATCGGACCAATGCCTGCACTTCGGAACCGTTGGCGCGTCCTTTTACTTTCGCCATGACCGCCGACATCGCCTTTCCAATATCCTTGAGCCCCTGCGCACCGGTTTCGGCGATCGTTTCGACGACGACTTTCTCGATTTCCTCGCGTGTCATTTCCTTGGCAAGATAGCGCTGGATGATCTCGAGTTCCGCCGTTTCCTGGGCGACGAGATCGGCGCGATTGCCTTTTGCATAAGCCTCGACAGAGTCACGGCGCTGTTTGGCGGCATTGGTCAGAACACCGATCAATTCGTCGGGCGACAATTCATGCCGCGTGTCGATTTCCTGCTTTTTAATCGAGCCGCGAAGCAGTCGAACGACGTTGGTCCTGACCGGGTCGTGTGCTTTCATCGCTTCGACGAGATCTTTTTGTAATTGCTCTTTCAAATCCATAGGATACCTCGAATATTATTTCCGCATTCCGATGACTACCATCATGCGACCGCTTTGAACACCGTCACGCCTGTACGAATAAAACTGCTCAGGTTCGCACATCGTACAGCGTCCGCTATCATCGATGTTTTTATATAAAATTCCCGCATTTTCCAGTCGTGAGTTCACCGCTTTTGCCGCATCTAAAAATAATTTTCCGTTCCGTCGAATCACTTCCGATTCTGAAAACTGGTTTGCGACATCCGACTGGATTTCGTAGCAACACGAACGGATTGATGGACCGATGACGGCAAACATTCGAGACGGTTCGCAGCGAAAACGAACGATCATCGTATCGATCGTGTTTTCGATGATGCGGTTGACGATTCCCTTCCAGCCGGCATGAACCGCCGCAACGACTTTTTGATCTGGCTCGAATAGCAGGATCGGAACGCAATCAGCCGTCTTTACGTTGAGAAAAACACCCGGTGTATTCGTTACCAGTGCATCGGTATTCGGAGCCGAAATCGGCCGATCGACCACAGCAACGTTTCCACTGTGAATCTGGTTAGCATGCGCCAAAGAGACCGCCGGAAAATCCAGCGCCGAACAAAATATCTGCCGGTTGGTTTTTATATTTTCCGGAGTGTCGCCACTGTTCATACCGAGATTCAGCGAGTCGAACGGCTTCGGACTGACGCCGCCTTTGCGTGTGCTGAATCCGTGAACGACCGGTGAAAACGGCATCAACAAATCCGATTGAAGGATTTCGACATTTTGATTAAAAGACGAAACGAACATGGCGGTTAATTTTTCTTCGCTGCCACGATGTTGCCGTTTTCGATGAAAGCGACGGGATGCACAACATCGTTTTCAAAGCCAAGAATGAACGCACAGGAATTGACGCGCGGACGGTTTCCCTGAAACGAAATTTTCCGCGAAATGCCGTTGTAAATCGGCATGTGAGCCAGATACGCCTTGACCGACTCGCGGGAGAATTCGTTACCCTTCATGCCGCCCAGAAGCGCCGTCATCGTATCGTAACCATAAAGATCGAACCGGCTCGGCGCCGTGCCGATAAGTTTGGTGTATTGCGTGACGAATGTTTTATATGTTTTCGACTCGACGTCGAGATAATAATCCGAAATAAATTTCAGCCGCACGGCAAATTCGCGGTTGCTTATTAAAAAATTCTGATCGTACCAGTTCCCCGAGCCGAAGAGCTGCGAATTGACGTTATAGTAATTCATTTGCGGAACGATCAATTTAGTATCGCCGGGTTGTGAAGGAAGCAGAATACCATCGATGACATCGATAGGATATTGAATGGAATCGCGATCGGGAATTTCAAACTCGGAGGACGCCATCAAACTCGTCGAAATAAGCGCTTCCTTCGGCGTCAAATAATAAATCGTATCGGGTGTGTAGAATTCATACTGATCGAAACGTTTTGTAATGAGCGTAATGTCCGTGCGCCATCCGCCTTGCGCGCGTGTCAGGCGCATCAGTTGTGGTTCTATCGACCGGATTTTATCGGCGAGCCGTTCGCGCTTGATCTCTTTTCCGATTTGCCGCATGGACAGCATCTGACTTTTCAGAACGTCAGGTTCTCCGGAGTACCATTGCTGAGTCAGGATTTTTCCACCCGATTCGTCAATAGATTTGCAAAAAGCATCGGTGATTTCTTTGCCGAATTCATCCGCAGGTGAAAGCGTGGCGACATTTTGAACGTGGGTAACTTCCCACGCATATTTGCCGAGAAAACCGCCCATATTTTCAAAATCGAGATTCGCCTGAAAAATGTATGGACCCATCGATGTTAACCGGCTGGCAGTCGCTGTCGGCGTGATCATCGGAATCCGGCTCTGGTTTGCAACCACCGCCATGGCGATGGCGTTTTCACTGGAGATAGGGCCGAAAATGGCCAGCACGCGTGGATTTTTCGCAAGAAATTGCGTTTGCCGGATGCTCTGAGCCATGTCGCTCTGGTTATCCAGAACGATCGCGGAAATCTTTTTTCCATTGGCTTGCCGGAATTGATTCAGCGCGAACCGAACGCCTCTGAGAACTTGCAATCCGACTTCAGCACGCGATCCACTCAATGGCAGAATCACGCCAATATAATATTGATCGTTCGGACGTGATTTCAAGTACTTTTCAGTCTCATTAAATTGCTGAACGAGAACAATATTGCCGGCTATTCCCGAAACGAAATCCATCTCCTGCTTGGCGAATTTGTTGTTACCGTCGGCATAATATTTTTCGGCCAATTTGAGCGTTAAAAAGTTTTTCTGAAAATTGTCGGTCGTTGAATCACGAAGCGTTTTCAATGCTTCGGTGGAGATAAATATATCCAGCACCGGATCGATCGTTTGCTTGGTTTTAGCGATTAAAACGGGATCGTCGGATATTTTCAGAACGTCGAGAAGTTTAATGATTGCGTCGTCGGTTTTTTCGCGGCTGAGATCGATCTCCGCAAGCGTAAAGCGAACGTCATCCAAATATTTAGAATCGGGGAAGCGCTTTTCGAAATCTTTTCCCAACAGAATGCTGATGTCCGATTCGCCCAACCGGAAATACGTCTTGATCAACATCATTTGCGTTGCAGACATCAAGCGATTTCTCGATGCAGGGATTATGGAAATCTTCTGAAAAATTGTCAGTGCGTCAAAGTATTTTTCAGTATTGTATAAGTTTATGCCCTTTTGAAACAGATTTCCCGTCGTATCAGGTTCTACGGTACCATCTTCTGACCACCACGACGTTTGGTCGTTTTGACCGAACACAATACCGGTCATCAGAATGGCACACAACAGGAAAGCACCGGTTATTTTTATACGAGAGTTTGTTGCGATTTTCATCATTCCCATTCGATCGTTCCCGGCGGTTTGGACGTAATATCGTACACAACGCGATTGATACCGCGGACCTCATTCACGATGCGGTTGGCGACCAGACTGAGCAGGCTGTCGGGAAGACGCGACCAATCGGCGGTCATGGCATCAAAGCTGTTGACGGAGCGAAGTGCGAGAACATTTTCATATGTCCGCTGATCGCCCATAACACCGACCGATTTGACCGGTAGAAAAACGGCGAATGCCTGCCAAACCTTGTCGTAATATCCGGCGGCACGGAGTTCTTCGATGAAAATTGCATCCGCCCGGCGAAGGAGATCGAGGCGTTTAGGCGTGATTTCGCCGACGATGCGAACCCCCAAACCCGGGCCGGGAAAAGGATGCCTGTTCAGAATCGGTTCGGGAATTCCCATCTCACGGCCGATTTTTCTAACTTCGTCCTTGAATAAATGATTAAACGGCTCGATTAATTTGAGATTCATTTTTTTCGGCAATCCGCCGACGTTGTGATGCGATTTGATGACTTGAGACGGGCCGGCGACAGACTGACTTTCGATAACGTCGGGATAGAGAGTTCCCTGCGCGAGAAATTTCAGGCCAGAGTTATCTACGGCAAATTTTTCAAATGCGCGGATGAATTCTTTACCGATGATCTTGCGCTTTCGCTCGGGATCGACAACGCCGCGAAGCGCTTTTAAAAATTGTCCGGAACAATTGAGCGTCCGGATCGGCAGTCCCATTTCCTCCTTCAACTGACGAACGACCTGCGTCTGTTCATTGAGGCGGAGAAGTCCGTTGTTAATGAAAATTGGAACGCATTGTTTCCCGATCGCGCGATACAGAAGTACGCCCATGACTGATGAATCGACGCCGCCGCTAAGCGCCATAAGCACACGGTCGGAACCGACTTTTTCACGAACCGATTGTATCGTTTCTTCGATGAAGCGCCCGGCCGTCCAGTTCGCGCTCAGGTTTGCGACTTTGAAGAGAAAATTGCCGAGGATTTTCGTTCCTTCCGCGGTGTGGGCGACTTCCGGATGAAACTGAATGCCCAACAGATTTCCGCCACGATGAATCAAAGCAGCCGGAGCGCCAAACGTTGATTTTGCGATGACATTAAAACCTTCCGGAATCGAATCCACGTGGTCGCCGTGGCTCATCCAGACGGACGTCGTTTTCGAAACGCCGTCGAACAGCGGGTGCGGTTTATCGATATGGATTTCCGCGCGCCCGTATTCACGGTGATTTTCGGAATGAACTCTGGCACCGAAGTGACGCGAAATGAGCTGGAGACCATAGCAAATTCCCAGAATCGGTAGATTCATTTCCAGAATGTCGGCAGCGACCGTCGGCGCAGAATTTTCATAAACGCTGGAAGGACCGCCGCTTAAGATGAGCGCATCCACCTGATTAGCGGCGATCTCTTTGGCAGTAACGGTCGGTAGAACGATCTCGGAATAAACCGAAAGTTCGCGAACCCGCCGCGCGATCAACTGCGTATATTGTGACCCAAAATCGACGATCCAGACTTTACTGATATGATTCACCGGGTCTATATCTCCACATTCCAGGATTTGAGTTCATTCATAAATTCATAATTTGTGAGGTCGTATTTGACGGGCGTGATGGAAATTTTATTTTTCTTGATGACTTCATCGTCCACGTCATCGCCCGCATAAACGTCTTCTTTCTGACCGTCCATCCAATAATAAACACGCTTTCGCGGATCGACGCGTTTATCGAAACATTCTGCGAAATTTGCCATTCCCTGCCGCGTGATCTCGACGCCGAGAATTTCGGATTTCGGCACGTTCGGAACGTTTATGTTCAATAATGTTCGCTTCGGTAATCCTTTAGTAAGAACGGTCTTCGCTATCTTGACGGCAAAATCGGACGCTGTCGAAAAAATAGGATTCGTGTAAGTCGTCAGCGAAATGGCGACAGATGGAATTCCGAGGATCGTTCCTTCCGTTGCGGCGGAAACCGTTCCGGAATAGATTACGTTGATTCCGGCATTCGAACCAAGATTGATACCGGAAACGACCAGATTCGGCCGGCGTTCCAGTAAGGCGCCGACGGCGATTTTCACGCAATCGGCTGGCGTTCCGGAAACGGCAAAGCCGCTCCATAAGCCGTTTTTATTAAAGTTCACGACACGGATGGGATCACTTAATGTAATGGCGTGACCAACGGCGCTACGCTCGCTGTCCGGCGCGACGATCACGACGTCGCCGATCTCTTTCATTGCCATCACGAGTGCATGGATGCCCGGCGCGGCAATGCCGTCGTCATTCGTTATCAGGATGTAAGGTTTGATTTCCATAGAAAAAATCCAGTAATCGAAGAATCGTTTTCTTCAGTTCAGCGCGTTCGCAAATCATATCTAAAAAGCCTTTTTCAAGAAGGAATTCCGAACGCTGAAATCCTTCTGGTAGTTCGTGACCGATCGTCTGCTTGATGACGCGCGGGCCGGCAAATCCGACGAATGCGCCCGGTTCGGCAATGATGATGTCGCCGAGCATTGAAAAACTCGCCGTCGTTCCACCGGCAGTCGGATCGGCGAGAATCGAGATAAAGAGACCGCCGGCATCGTGAAATTGCGCGAGTTTCGCACTGGTCTTTGCCATTTGCATAAGCGATAGAATGCCTTCCTGCATCCGCGCGCCGCCAGACTGGGAAATGGTAATCAGCGGAACTTTTAATTCCATCGCCTTGTCGATGGCGCGGGCAATTTTTTCTCCGACGACCGAGCCCATCGATCCGCCGATGAATCGAAAATCCATCACACAAATTACGAGTGTATGTTTGCCGATTTTTCCCGTTCCGGTAATTACCGCTTCATTGACGCCGGTTTCCCTAACCGCTTCTTCCAACTGTTCGTCGTAGCGCTTGGAAGCTTTGAATTCCAGTGGATCCGTAGAACGAATTTCAGCGTTGAATTCTCCGAACTTCCCATCCAATAAAATGCGCAGATAATCGTAATACGGAATTCGGAAGTGATGATGGCATTGTGTGCAAACCCAGTAATTTTTCTCCAGTTCTCGTTTGTACAAATATTCCGAACAGGTCGGGCATTTCAGCCAAAGACCGTCGGGAATTACCTTCTTTTCCGAACCGAGAAGACCCTGTTTTGTTCTTTTAAACCAATCAGCCATGCACTTCCATTACAAACTACGGGTTAAAATAAACGCATCGTCCCTATTTTCATAATATTTTATTCGTTTACCGACCTGCTTAAACTCGTTTTTTCCATAAAGCGCGATGGCGGCGATGTTCTTCTCATTGACTTCCAGCGTAATCAGTCTTGCACCTTTCGATTGGGAAAAATGGATGGCGAATTTCAAGATGATATCTCCGATGTTTTGTCTCCGGTAATCGGGATGAACGGCCAGATTGGCGACATGCGATTCATCGGCAATTACCCAAAAAACGATATAACCGATGACGGTCTTTCCCAGGGTCGCCACTAAAAAATGGCTGAGCGGATTATATATTTCATACTGGAAAAAGTCCATCGTCCATGCGGACGGGAATGATTTCTCCTCAATCGCCATGACGGCCGGCAAATCCGACTTGTCGGCCTGTCGAATTTTCACCTGCTTTTCCGCGTCCAGCTGACGACCTCCAGATTCGAATGATATTCCGGTTCCAGTTCAGCCAAACTTTTCTGAAACAGATCGTCGTAATTATGAAATGCAAGTTGTGCGACATGGTCGCCCTGCGGATACCGCAGAAGCAACTGCTTCCCTTCCGGCATGGAAAATTCGGAGTCGCCAATAAAAATGGAAATGTCCGGAAATAACCCGACTACATTTTGGATCGTATCGTGCGAGACAGGGAATTGAGTCGAACTGGCAGACGACGCACAATAATAGACAAATTCCTGATGGGAGCGCATGAAAAGAACGACATCTTCATTCCATTCCTGACGGACGACGTAGTTCAATGCGGAGAATGTTTGAACGGGTAAAACCGGTAAGTTTTTCGGAAGAGCGAGTCCTTTTGCGGTCGCCAGTCCTATTCTCAAACCTGTGTACGAGCCAGGACCAATGCTGATCGCGATAGCGTCAACATCGTTAAACGAATAACCAGTTTGAAAAAGTTCATCAATCAACGAAAGAAGTTTTTCCGAAGCGACGGATTTTCCAAAAACCGAACGAACTCCAATGGATTTTCCGTCTTTAGCCAAACCGACGCTTGTATTTTGCGTCGATGTATCGATACCTAAGATCACCATTTGCAGTCCTCTTTACATGTGATCAGATGGAGCAAAGTCGTTTCGATTTCTTGATCGGCGGTTAATTCGATCCGCCGGAACGATTCGTCTGAAATATCCTGTTCAATGATAATGCGGATGGCATTCGCGGGTAAAAGCGATGCAATGCCTTCCGCCCATTCAACCAGAGTAACTCCGTCGCCAAACAAATATTCCTGAATTCCGAGTTCCAGCCACTCTTCGATGCGGTGTTCCCGGTAACAATCGATGTGATAAACAGGAAATTTGCCGGAATATTCGTTGACGAGCGTAAAAGTCGGACTGTCAACATTTTGGCGGACATTCAGTCCGGTGCAGATTCCTTTGATCATCGTCGTTTTTCCGGCGGCAAGATTGCCCGTAAATGCCATGACATCTCCCGGTTTTAGAAATCCGGCGATGATCTCCCCAATACGAATCGTTTCCGTTGCCGAATGCGTTTGAATTTTTATCATCGTTTATTTGGGAGTAAGTGTAACAATCGGCAGAATCATCTCTTCCATCGAAACGCCGCCATGCTGAAATGTATCCCGGTAATAGGATTCGAATTTGTGATAGTTCGTCGGATACACGAAATAGAAATTTTCTTTGGCGATCAGGTAATTGTTGTTGATGCCGAGATCTGGAAGCAGATATTTTGAAGGATCTTTGATAACAATTGAATATTTCGGGGAACAGTTCAAATTCCGCCCGTACTTGAACCGGATGTTCGGTGAAGTGTCTTTATCGCCGATGACTTTCACGTCATTCCGGACGCGGATGCTTCCGTGGTCGCTGGTCAGGATGACTGTAAAATCGTGTTCGGCGAATTTCCTCAGAACGGAATATATCCATGAATGCTGAAACCATGTCCGGACGACCGAGCGGTAACTGGCTTCATTGGGGACGATCTCTCTGAGGATTTCCGAATCAGAGCGCCGGTGAGCCAGCACATCAACAAAATTGACAACAAGCGCGATGAAAGAACTTTCTAAAAGCGATGACAGTTTTTTATCCGTTGCCCAACCAGCCGCCGAGTCGAGAACTTTGATATATTTCATTCCGTTCTTCAGATTGATCGATTCGCGTCGGAAAAGATCTTCGAGCAGTTGCGATTCGTAGCAGTTCATCGAAGTTTCGTCTTCTTCGGCTCTTTCCCAGATGTCCGGATGAAGTTTTTGGACTTCATTTGGAAAAAGTCCGCTGAAGAGCGAATTTCGGGAATACGGCGTGGAAGAAGGGATCGTTGAAAAAAAATAATCCGTCCGAACATTGTAAAAATCGTACAGGAGCGGTTCGAAAGTCAGCCATTGATCTAACCGCATGCAGTCGATCACTATGAAGAGTACTTTTTCGTTATTTTTCAAATACGGAAAAGCGTATTTGTAGAGAACGTCTGGTGAAATCGTTGGGCGAAAATGGCGGTCTTCCTTCAACCAATCGACGTACTTTTTCTCGATGAATTTTCCGAACTCGATGTTGCAGTCACGCACCTGATCTTCCAGCGTCTCTTTGAGGCCCAAATCCGGATGATCGTCGAATTCAATATCCCAGCCGGCTAATTTTTTATAAATGTTGATCCAGTCATCACTGCCGAGATTTTCGTACAACATCTGGGAAATTTTTTGGAACTCTTCCATGTAATTCTTCGATGCGTGTTCGGATGAGATGCTTTTTTGCTCAAGAATTTTTTTACATGCCATTAAAATCTGGCTGGGATTCACCGGCTTGGTCAGATAATCCGTGATCTTGCTTCCGATGGCTTTTTCCATCAGGCTTTCTTCTTCATTTTTTGTGATCATAATAACCGGTAAACCGGGTTTGATCACTTTCATTTCGGAAAGCGTCGTCAGACCATCTTTTCCCGCCATCATTTCATCGAGCAGAACGACATCGATATTTTCCTGCGATACAATCTTGATGGCGTCGTTACCATTCGATACGGGAATCACGTCGAATCCACGGCTTTTTAAAAAGAGCACATGCGCCCTGAGCAAGTCGATTTCGTCATCTACCCAGAGTATTTTACCGCGTCTGGTTCCCATTTTTACTCCTGCTAATCCGGATCATTTTATTTTTTTATCCCGTCGATAATCAAGCGGAATGATGAATTTTTCTCTTCTTAATAAAAATCGATGTAATATACCCACTCTTGCCTGTTTCTCAAGGTAATTTTCTGAGTTTTTACTCCGTCGTGAGCGACTCGTCAGATGAACGAAAATCTATTTGGTCGTCATGATAAATTCGCCCTGCCAGTTTTCACCGGGCGGGTTTTTCTTAAAAATCTCGCATCTGCCAATAAAAATGGTCGATGGCGCATCGGTTCCGGTCACGGTGATCGCGTTTTGGAAATTCTTGATCGCTTCGTCCCAGTTTCGTTCCCAATACAATTCAATTCCGCGTGTAAAGTAACCGGCGATTTCCTGCTGAATGGTGGTAAGTGCGCCTTTTTTGCTCATCAATTCATAAACGGTAATCGGTATCAGTTTTCCCTTAACGACGAGTCTGTCCAAAACGCGGACTTCGATGTGATCTTTGGCGCGTTTGAGAGTTTCCTCGCCGACCATCATATAAGTTCCGTACTGCTTGTTGGCGCCCTCGAATCGCGATGCCTGATTAACCGCGTCGCCCATAACAGTGTATTGGAAGCGCTGAGCCGAGCCCATGTTTCCGGCGGAGACGATCCCGGAGTTGACGCCCATTCTAACGAAAATGTTGCATCCGTGATCGCGTTTGATTTCGGCACGGATTTCATTCAGTCTTTCTTGCTGTTCGATCGTCGCAAAGCAAGCTTTCCATGCGTGATCCGGATCTTCCATCGGCACGCCGAAATCGCACATGATGGCATCGCCTTCGTATTTATCGACATAACCGTCATATTTCATCAGGATTTCGGTCATCGGTGAAAGATATTTATTTAAAACGACGGCGAGTTCCTCGGCGGATAGGCTCTCGGAAATCGTCGTAAAATTCGCGACATCCGAGAAAAACATCGTCGCTTCGCGCTTCTCACCCGACAAACTGAATGCATCCGGATGGTCTTCCAGATATTTTAAAACTTTCGGTGACATGTAAGTCTGAAACATGCCGCGGATTTTTTTCTTTTCTTTTTGTTCAGATAGGAATTGGTAAACAACGCTGCCGACGTAACTTAGCACGATGCCAGTCAGAATCGGAAACAGATATATCCAGACGGAACGATGGGAAAACGTCCAAAACGATGCGCCAAATGTCAGAAATGCCAGCGCAAGCATCGCGATACCGCCGACGACAGGCCGTGCGATAGAAACGATTAAAGCAGTCATCAGTGTAAAGACAATGATGAGAATAATGTCCGTTATGAGCGGTAAGACGGTGATAAATTTTCCGTCAAGCATTGTTTGAATGGCATGTGCATGGGTTTCCACGCCCGGCATCAGCCGCCGGTTGCCCGCAAAGTTATAATACGGCGTGAATTTATTGTCGTGAAGTTCTTCGATGGAAACACCGATCAGCGCGATTTTTCCCTTAAACGGATTCATCGCATCGAGAATTGAATCGACTTTAGCGGTGTCACCGAGAAATAGTGCTTCCAGAGCTATCGTTTGTTTGACAGAATCGCCGAGCATGGCTAACCGCAGTTCGTACGGATAAGTCGAATTTTTCTTAAAAATTTCCAGATAATCCGTGTCTTCTTCATCTTGAAGGTCAAAGTCAGCATCGTCGAGAATGGCGGACATCGAGTAGGTTGGGAAGGTTGCCGTAGGGCCATTGTAATTAATTAAAATCGTCTGCTCGAAACCTTTACTACCGCGATGCCCGAGAACACGGGCAGTGTGCGTATCGCTGGAATCGGAAAAAATGAAATAGCCCTTTTCGAAACGGAGTTTCGGATTTCCAAATATTCCATTTTCACGAAGGAAGATTTTACTTCCCAGAGAATAGATATATTTTCCCTGATATTCTTCGAAAATGGAATAACGGCGGGTGAAACCATCCGGGTCCTGCATTTCTCCGACAACCCCCCATTCACTGCCGGTTTCCAATAAAACGGGAAGCGGTTCATCGGCATAGCTGTAAACGCCGCCACGAGTAAATTCCCGTGCAATCTTTCCCGCCAAAATCACATTTCCGTATTTGCGAATGGCATCTGCCAGAATCTGATCGCCCTGTGGATTTTTAAAATCCGGTTCCGTGAATTGAATATCGAACATGATCTGTTTGATGCCGACTTCGTTCAGGTTCTCGATCAATGTGGCATAATATTCCCGCGGATATGGGTAACGATCGATACAACTTTTAAAAGTTTGGTCGTCAACCGCCACGATGATGAGATTAGATTTCGAGATGTCCTGAATACCACGCGATTTGAACCGCATATCAAGCAATTTCAGTTCGAATTCTCTGAAAGCGCCAAAGAGGAAGAGAACCGATATGACCAAAGAGATAACAGCCGCGATGGCGAGCCCCCATCCGGCCTGTTTGATTACATTTTTCTTCATATTATCAGCCGACGGATTTAAAGTTCAACGGAGTATGATAGGCTAAAACTCAGGTCGTTAAATTTTTCATCGGAAAGGCGGTCTGAAATCAAAGTTTCGTTCAACCTCCCGCGAAGCGTGTGTATTTTTAAGAATCGATAATAGGCGCTGATAAAAACATTATGTTGGGAAAAGTCAACAAGTCCGGAGCCGTTCATCAGATTATATCCACCGATAAGGCTGATCTGACCTTTCAAAAAGTCATACTGGGCTTGCGTGGCTAATGATAAAAAACTATAGGGTTCGGCGGCAAGTCCGCTTTCGTTTTTATTATTCGAAATCTTGAGAGAAGTTTTTAGCGGGAATTTGAACGTCGAATTGACGCCGAAACTAATCATCGACGTGGACATGGAGTTGAATTGGTATCCGTCAATTCTACCGCTGACACGGTCGCTCCGGTCAGAATTCGCATAGGAAATATTGAGGTTATGTTTAATACCGCCAAATTCGATGAGGTGCGAAATTGTGATATCCTGTCGCATTGTCATATTGGACTCGCGCTTGTCCCGTAAGTAAACAGAATCGATAATTGTCGGTACCAGATCATTGTAATAAAAAGTCGTATCGATGGTCTCGATGTCGTTCTTCCGGCTGTACTGCATCGTGTTAAAATTCACCGTCGGCAAACCTTCGCCCGGATAGAGCGAGATTCCGGCAGAAAATGTCGTTGTTGTCGTCGTACCGCTCTTATCTTTGTTCAAATTGTCACGTAATTGTTCAAAATTCAGCGTCACAAAAAGTCGGTTACTAAAAAGGCGGATTTTATCCGCGACCTGAAATCCCTGAACATCGGTGCGCTGATATGGATTTCCGAGCGAGACAAATTCCGGTCCGACGCGCTGGTATTTGAACGTGAAATAATTGTTAAAATAATTGAGTGTTAAAAAGGTTTTAAAAGCCGACGACGGCATATTTAAAAACGAGTAAAGTCCGACCTTGCCGGTACTATCTAAATCGATCGGAAAGAATGGTTTGATATTCTGGTTAATAATAAAAAGCCATCCGATGTCATCCAAGTCGAACGGAATATCTTTCAGCGCAATATCCATTCCCTGAAAGGAAAGTGTATCATTCCGGACACTGTCACCGGGCGCAAAAGTATCCAAGTCTTCATTGCCTAAAGGACCGCCGGTAATATCACGGTTTGCATATGAAACGGCAAAATCGGTTTTCCAGACAAATCGCCGGTTGTCGAGCGATAAAAGCAGGTCGCTGCCGAGGACGATATTATCCTGCGGTTTGTTGGATCCGTCCATGCTGATATTGACACCGGAGGCATCGCGAATGCCGCCGTAATTTTTCTTCACCGACAACGTGTCATCCAGGGCTTTTAAAAAGGAAAGACCAAACTGAAAATGTTTGCCACTTCCGAAATAGGGACGAAATCCCCACAGTTTGCGGGAATAAGTATAACCAGTACGTGAGTATTCCAGCGAGTCTACTCCGCCAGATAAAGTATCGGGAACATCGCTAATCGTTCCCGGAACGACTCTTTCGGTTTCTCCGGTGACAAAATGGAAATTAAAATATTTCAGTTTTAGATCGGCTTCGATACCGCGGACGCGTTTTCCGTTGAGCCCGAATTCAGAAAAACGCGGATTCACATCGCCAAACCGCAAATCCAGAAATGAACTGGTCAGGCTGGCGGTAAGCCGGTTCTTCGGTTGTTTATTCGGATCTTCCAGTGACGTTTGCAGGACTTGCGCATTGAACTGAAGCCAATCGAATTGGCCGGAAAGATCTCCACGGATTTGGCTGATATTCTGGCGGATGCCTCTTACCTGTTCGGAGTTTGTCTCGGCCGTGATGCGTGAAGATACGTCCAGAAATCTTTCGGCTTCTTCGATTTTACGGACGACGGTGAAGTGAACGACGATCGGAGAAAACGGATCGCCGAGACGATTGTTCATTGCCATTTTCAGCGTGTGAATTCCGGGCGTCATATTCTTGGGACGAACGGAAATCAGGTCTTCGGTGATCTCAGTCTCCTGTGTAATATTTTTACCATCGAGTTCGACCATTATACTCTGAAGAGCAACATCTGGCGCTGTGAATAACGAAACCGCGATGAGCACTTCTTCCGCCGGAATGATCTCACCTTCTTCCGGACTCAGGATGATCGCATTGCTGGGAATTCCACCCTGTGCATCGAGATTTGCATTGAGCGCATTACCGGATGTATCGGTTTTTCTTCGTACTGTTAAATACATAGGCACATTATACGGATCTGTCTCCGGGTACGCGCACATACTTCCGTCGGTAAATTCGGCGACGATCAGGTATTCAACGCCATTATCACTGACATATTCGGCTGGAATCATGGCTTTATAAACGCCCATGTATTCGGACATTTCGCCTTCGATATATGCTGATTGTCCCGTTTCCCGGAAAAACATTCGTACTTTCTGGACGCCTACCCGATTCCCTTCGATGATCGATTCAATCAGAACCGGAGTGTTTGTATAAACTTCTCTTGGCGGTGAATGCAGAATCTTCACCTGGGCAAAAACCAACTCGGATAGGAACATTATTAAAACGAGACATAGTATTTTACAAAGACGCATACAACTCACCACCACATTTATTTAAAAATCAATGACGTTAAATTATTTATAATCGATACGCAAATCTTTCGTTTCGCCGGACGAATTTTGGAATTGAATCCTCAGAGAATTAATCGTCTCGGTTTCCTCATCAGGTTCATCTTCGGGAGCATCGCCTGATTCTGTCGTTTCGACGCCAGTTTCACCATTTGGCGTAGATTTCCCCGTCTGATTAGCCCCGACGAGTATAGTTGCTCCGCTTTCATTATTCGTCACTTCGACCGACCCTGAAACACCGTAGAATGAATCGCCATTGACCGGATCTGATATGACCCAGAAAACTGTTCCTTTTACCGAAGCGACGGATGTTGGTGTCGCTATGGTAAATTCACCCTTTTTTAAAGGGGTTACTTCGGCTTTGAGCGTTCCAAACTGCATCGCTATTTGTTTGGAAATCGCTTCGGGTTTCCGATCTCCGGAAATGACCATTTCGGTATTTTCGCGCACTTTAATTTGTGTTTTGTCGTCCAGAAAGACGATCACTGCATAACCGTCGTCGCCAGTTCTGATCTGATCTTTGGAATAGAGTGGCGTTCCAACAGCAACTCCTGCTTTGAATTCCGTTCCCTGGGCGCGTTTGATAGATGTTTTTCCGCGCGCTTTCAGAATCAATGCTATTTTATCCTGACTGATACCTTGCGAAACGATCAAAAGCACGAGTGTAAAAATTGTTATCAGGTTAATTTTTTTCATTGTTGTTACTCCTACTCAATCGTTATCGGCGGTTTGACAGTAATCGTCCCGGCAAGAGCCTGAGTGACCAGTGTAGAAAGCTGTTCGAAAGTCATCTGTTGGCTGTTGTTCAAGGTTACGACGCCAGTCGGCGAATATCCATTTAGTTCACCTTTCAGTAAACTTTCCAAAAGAGACGGATCAATAAGCTGTTCCAGCAACCGTAAATATTGTGCCGCATTCAGATTTTCGGAAGCAGTGGTGCTAAACGCAAAGATTGGGCTTTCAACTGTTTCCGGACCCGATGTCGTCGGATAAGTTTTTTGAATCTGCCAGACGTACGTTTTTCCATTTTCGAGCGCTTTTGCACCAGTTAAAGGAAATTGAAATGTGTTATCGGCCGTGTATAAATTGGCCGCACTGATATTTGAAACAGGAATGGAAGGTAATTTTAAAAAGCGTCCATTATCCGGATAAGGAATATTCGCCCGATCGTTCAATGCCTCTTCAATAGAACTGTGCCGCGACTGATTATATTCAGTGACGCGGATATAGTAACCGCATTCGGAACAATTTGCCGAGCTCCACATGAAGTCGATAGATTCCCACTGAAATACCGGGTAAAGTGTAGAAATCACAAAGTTTTCTTCCAGTGCGCCACCCGGCGAAATCAGATCGAGTGTCGCCGGATTGGCGATCGATATGGTCTGACTTTGGTTCTTCAACATTGCCCCGGCTTCGTTCAAGATACTAAAATTGAACATGTAGTTTCCAGACGGAAGTTTTCCAAATGTCATGATCATCGATTCGATTTTCTTGCGTTGCGATTTTGGGAGGAATTCACTTTCATCGATTCTGATACCTGTGAGTGGTTTGCCGTCCATGTAATAGATATTTTTCATATTCATATCCAGATCCTGACTGGAAATTGTGACTTCACCTTTAAAATCGAATGGTTGGGTCTTTATGTAAAACACGCGGCTATTGGTCAGATTCAGAGAAGGAATATCTGCCGACATTTCAAATTCGATGCAAATCTTGATCGGTTCTCCGTTAATATCGTTCGGTTGATATGAAAGCGAATAGGAGAAGAAATCGGGACTATTTTTACCGTTATTGAAATCAAAATCAAGAAGATAGAACGTTTCCATGTTATAAAAATAGTTCGTTGCGAGAGTCAGGGTTCCCTGTGCCTGCTGGGCGTTGAGAGACAACGTGGACATCAAGATAACAACTGCAAAGAATATCTTTTTCTTTTTCATCTTTCACTCCTTAAACTTCTGTCTAAAAGTACTGGGAAACACCGATAATAGTTGTGAGATAGGACAATATAATGCGATCGATACAAAACAAAATAAATGTAAAATTGATAAACCATGCGATGAATATAAAAACAGACGAGTCGGGAATCAATAAAAAAAAACGTCCTGATCGATAATCAGGACGTTTTTGAAAGATTCCCCGGCGACGACCTACTTTTCCATCTTGCTACCAAGACAGTATCATCGGCGCTGAAGGGCTTAACTACCGAGTTCGAGATGGGATCGGGTGTTTCTCCTTCGCTATAGCCACCGGAAAAAGATTTTATTGGGAGAATGATTCAATAATAACTATCGAAATCTATTTTACAAAAAGTTTTGGTCAAGACGCACGGCTTATTAGTATCACTCGACTAAAACCATTACTGATCTTACATCTATGACCTATCAACCTTGTAATCTACAAGGAGCCTTAAGTCCCCCCGATAAATCGGGAGGAGGGAGATCTCGTCTTGGGGAAGGTTTCACACTTATATGCTTTCAGCGTTTATCCTAACCGAACTTAGCTACCCAGCGGTGCACCTGACGGCACAACTGGTACACCAGAGGTTCGTCCATTCTGGTCCTCTCGTACTAAGAATAGCCCCCCTCAAATCTCCTGCGCCCACAGCGGATAAGGACCGAACTGTCTCACGACGTTCTAAACCCAGCTCGCGTGCCACTTTAATGGGCGAACAGCCCAACCCTTGGGACCTTCTCCAGCCCCAGGATGTGACGGGCCGACATCGAGGTGCCAAACCTCCTCGTCGATGTGAACTCTTGGAGGAGATCAGCCTGTTATCCCCAGAGTACCTTTTATCCTTTGAGCGACGGCACTTCCACTCGCTACCGCCGGATCACTAAGCCCTGCTTTCGCATCTGCTCGACTTGTTGGTCTCGCAGTTAAGCTCCCTTATGCCTTTACACTCTGCGCACGATTACCAACCGTGCTGAGGGAACCTTTGGGAGCCTCCGTTACTCTTTAGGAGGCGACCGCCCCAGTCAAACTACCCGCCTGACAATGTCCCCTCTCCTGATATAAGGAGATAGGTTAGAATCCTAGCATTATAAGGGTGGTATTTCAAGGACGACTCCACGTCGACTGGCGTCGGCGCTTCAAAGTCTCCCACCTATCCTACACGTACAAAACCAAAATCCAATGCCAAGTTATAGTAAAGGTTCCGGGGTCTTTCTGTCCCGCTGCGGGTAGCCGGCATCTTCACCGGCATTACAAATTCGCCGAGGCTCTGGTTGAGACAGTGTCCAAGTCGTTACACCATTCGTGCGGGTCGGAACTTACCCGACAAGGAATTTCGCTACCTTAGGACCGTTATAGTTACGGCCGCCGTTTACTGGGGCTTCAGTTCAGGGCTTCTCCCGATAAATCGGGATGACTCGTCCCCTTAACCTTCCAGCACCGGGCAGGTGTCAGTCCATATACATCGCCTTACGGCTTAGCATAGACCTGTGTTTTTAGTAAACAGTCGCTAAGACCTTTTCACTGTGGCCTTTTTGGGCGCTTCCGGCTTACCGAAGTAATCGGATTAACTTACTCAAGGCGCCCCATTTTCCGAAGTTACGGGGCAAATTTGCCTAGTTCCTTAACCAGAGCTATCTCGTACACCTTAGGATACTCTCCTCGCCTACCTGTGTCGGTTTGTGGTACGGACATCTATTCATCTCGCATAGAGGCTTTTCTAGTCAGCGTGTTTAGGGTCAGTTTGTGTCCAGAGGACTCCTATTCGCATCTCGAGGTTATGACCTGACGGATTTGCCAATCAGATCCCTCTACCTGCTTGAACCGGGACGTTCAACACCCGGCTGACCTTTCACTCCTGCGTCACCCCATAGCTCAAACGACAAACAGATGGTACAGGAATATTCAACCTGTTCTCCATCGCCTACGCCTCTCGGCCTCGACTTAGGGCCCGACTAACCCTGAGCAGATTTACTTTACTCAGGAAACCTTAGGCTTTCGGTGTTCCGGAATCTCACCGGAATTATCGCTACTAATGCCAGCATACTCAATTCCATTTCCTCCAGCCAACCTCACGATTGACCTTCACAGGTTGATGGAACGCTCCCCTACCAAACCGACACAAGTGTCGGTGTCCGAAGCTTCGGTAACAGGGTTTACAGTCCCGTAAATTATCGGCGCAAAACCACTTGACTAGTGAGCAATTACGCACTCTTTAAATGGTGGCTGCTTCTAAGCCAACATCCTAGCTGTCTATGTAATTTCACATCCTTACTCACTTACCCTGTATTTAGGGACCTTAGCTATCGATCTGGGTTATTTCCCTCTCGGCCACGAAGCTTATCCCCCGCAGCCTGACTCCTGCACAGCATGTAAACGGCATTTGGAGTTTGGTTGGATTTGGTAATCTGGTAAGACCCCTAGTCCATTCAGAGCTCTACCTCCGCTACACTACATGCAAGGCTATTCCTAAAAATATTTCGGGGAGAACCAGCTATCACCGGGTTTGATTGGCCTTTCACCCCTATCCACAGATCATCCCCCAGTTTTTCAACGCTGGTGAGTTCGGACCTCCATTCCGTGTTACCGAAACTTCATCCTGTCCATGGATAGATCACCCGGCTTCGGGTCTGCCGCAAGTTACTATTCGCTCTATTCAAACTCGCTTTCGCTGCGACTCCTCCGTTTTGGATTAATCTCGCAACCTACGAGCAACTCGCTGGCTCATTATGCAAAAGGCACGCCGTCATCCCGAATAAACGGGACTCCGACAGATTGTAAGCAATCGGTTTCAGGTTCTATTTCACTCTCCGTCAGGAGTACTTTTCACCTTTCCCTCGCGGTACTAGTTCACTATCGGTCATATAGGAGTATTTAGCCTTTCCGGGTGGTCCCGGTAGATTCCCACAAAATTCCTCGTGATCCGTGGTACTTGGGAACGACTTTCAACAAGTCTGCAGATTTTCTTCTACAGGACTATCACCTTCTGCGGTTAGCCCTTTCCAGAGCTATTCAAATAATGTGCAGATTTTTGACTTGTCGAGAGATCTGCCGATCTCTCCAAAATCGCCCCGCTACGTCTGTTTTACAACGCCGGCAGGCTTGAACATAAAACAGATTTGGGCTATTCCCCGTTCGCTCGCCGCTACTAGGAGAATCACGGTTGTTTTCTTTTCCAGGGGTTACTAAGATGTTTCAATTCTCCCCGTTCGCTCTATCCGGTCTATATATTCAACCGGAAGTTTCATGATATTACTCATGAAGGGTTGCCCCATTCGGAAATCTCCGGATCAAAGGTTGTTTGCACCTCACCGAAGCTTATCGCAGCTAGCCACGTCCTTCATCGCCTCTATATGCCTAGGCATCCACCAATTGCCCTTATTATCTTGACCAAAAGCCTTTTTATGAAGTAGACTTCATTAGTTATTTTTATTGAATCATTTCTCCCAATGTCAAAGAACAGAGTGGATATTACTATCCAAAATCTCGTGGAGCTAACCGGGTTTGAACCGGTAACCTCTGCCGTGCAAGGGCAGCGCTCTCCCAGTTGAGCTATAGCCCCTTTCGGAGCTTCCAAATTCACTTTTCAAACTGAGCCCTGAGCCTTCAGGCGTGGGCCTAGGTAGACTCGAACTACCGACCTCACGCTTATCAGGCGTGCGCTCTAACCAGCTGAGCTATAAGCCCGGTATCGACAAGAGAAGTGCGAGACAGTTTCAACAAGTGTGTCGACCTATCCGCCAGATGGCGGATTCTCCTTAGAAAGGAGGTGATCCAGCCGCACCTTCCGGTACGGCTACCTTGTTACGACTTCGCCCCAGTCATCAGTCTCACCTTCGGCGCCTCCTCCCCTTGCGGGTTAGGCTAGCGACTTCGGGTGCTACCGACTTCCATGGCGTGACGGGCGGTGTGTACAAGGCCCGGGAACGTATTCACCGCGGCGTTCTGATCCGCGATTACTAGCGATTCCGGCTTCATGGAGTCGAGTTGCAGACTCCAATCCGAACTGAGACCGGTTTTAAGGGATTAGCTCCACCTTACGGTTTAGCAACCCGTTGTGCCGGCCATTGTAACACGTGTGTAGCCCTGGACGTAAGGGACATACTGACTTGACGTCATCCCCACCTTCCTCCGAGTTGTCCTCGGCAGTCCTCTTAGAGTGCCCAGCATAACCTGATGGCAACTAAGAGTAGGGGTTGCGCTCGTTGCGGGACTTAACCCAACATCTCACGACACGAGCTGACGACAGCCATGCACCACCTGTATATTAGTTACCGACAAAAGCCGGCAAGGAATCTGGTTTCCCAAATCTTTCTAATATATGTCAAGCCCAGGTAAGGTTCTTCGCGTTGCATCGAATTAAACCACATGTTCCACCGCTTGTGCGGGCCCCCGTCAATTCCTTTGAGTTTCAACCTTGCGGTCGTAGTCCCCAGGCGGGATACTTAACGCGTTAACTACGGCACTGGAAGGGTCGAGCCCCCAACACCAAGTATCCATCGTTTACGGCGTGGACTACCAGGGTATCTAATCCTGTTTGCTACCCACGCTTTCGCGCCACAGCGTCAGTGTCAGACCAGAAAGCCGCCTTCGCCACCGGTGTTCTTCCTGATATCTACGCATTTCACCGCTACACCAGGAATTCCGCTTTCCTCTTCTGAACTCAATCCCGACAGTTTCTCTGGCAGGCCTTCCGTTAAGCAGAAGAATTTAACCAGAAACTTATCGAGACGCCTACGCGCTCTTTACGCCCAGTGATTCCGGACAACGCTTGCTCCCCCCGTATTACCGCGGCTGCTGGCACGGAGTTAGCCGGAGCTTTCTCATCGGGTACCGTCACTATCCGAAAATATTCTCATCGGATACATTCTTCCCCAACGACAGACCTTTACACTCCTCAGAGCTTCAATCAGTCACGCGGCGTTGCTGCGTCAGCCTTTCGGCCATTGCGCAAAATTCCTCACTGCTGCCTCCCGTAGGAGTTTGGGCCGTATCTCAGTCCCAATGTGGCTGATCATCCTCTCAGACCAGCTACTGATCGCTGTCTTGGTGAGCCATTACCTCACCAACTAACTAATCAGACGCAGGCTCATCCTCAGGTGATAGGTCCTAAGATCCCCATCTTTCATCTCGATAACAAAACCGAGGCATTATCTGGTATTAGCGGCCCTTTCGAACCGTTATCCCAATCCCGAAGGTAGATTACCCACGTGTTACTCACCCGTACGCCAGTTTACTATCCGACCGAAGCCGGAATTCTCCTTGACTTGCATGTGTTAAGCACGCCGCCAGCGTTCGTCCTGAGCCAGGATCAAACTCTCCGTTGTATTAATTATTGAAAAGTTTCGGGTTTAACCCCACACTCATCTTAGACGCTCGCACTATCTCTCTTGTCAAAAAGCACTCATATTTCAAGCAAAATTTTCTTCAAACTTTGCATCCAAATCAATTCTCAATTAGCGGGGTGAATGTAAGACATTTTTAAATTGAGTGCAAGATTTTTTTAAAAATAATTTTAAATTATTTCTCCATCAGCGGATTCAATTGCAGTGTCTTGCGAAGAGAATATCGGTCGGTCAGTCGGATCAACTTTTTTTCCCGAACCGCCGATTGATATTCATTTTTCATCTGAATCAGTGAATAGAGGTTGCCGACATAGTAAAACACAGCGCCGGTGCCAAGCACATAAAAAAACGATGAGCGGGCACTATTTGCAATCACTCCAGCACCTACCAAACTGACGAATCCGGTTAGCGTCCATCCTGCATTCCAGTAATCGCCCAACAACATCTGCCCGGTTCCAGGAATCAGAACCGACATTGACATCGCGCCCCATTTCCTAAAAAATAATGAAGCCCCTTCGGGCGCTTCCTGCTGAAAATACGCCTCTAAAATCGGCACCGTTTGCGAGTTAGATTCGATAAATCGTTTAGCAATCGAATCGGCTTCGACAAGCGCATGCAGATTTATCAAATCATAGAGTAGTACAATCTGAAAAACCGGTTCCGGCTGGCGCGCAGAAAATTCCAGACTCTCCCGAAAACGTTTCTGCTCGTATAAAAATAGCGTAAACCGTAACCGGCTTTCAATATCGGATTCTGTTCCGATGCACTTCGAAAAGCACTCGCGATACCGCTTTTCAGCAACCTCGATGTATCCTGCTTCTTCATTAATCATCGCGATCTTTAAGTAAATCGACGGCACAAGTGTATCTTTGGAAAACCGGTATAAGAATTCATGATAAGTTATGAGCGCATTTTTCCAATCGCCTACCTTGGTGAACTCTTCAGCCATCTGAATTATAGTCGATTTCAGATCCTGTCCCGGGGCAAGCCGTGGTTGCGCGTCAAGCCGACCGGTTAAACATAGCATGATAAATATTATCTGAAAGATGATTATTTTTTTCAGCGACAGCTGATCATTTTTCTTTTTCATCCCAATTCTTAACGTACCAGTAATATCTTTCGGTTTCTCGTTGAATGATCTGATTCGATTCTCAGAAAATAAACGCCCGATGCAACAGATTGTCCGAACCGGTTGGTTCCGTTCCAGTCCATTTCATAAAGACCGGCTGATTGATGAACATTAACAAGCGTTTTCACAAGGCTACCTTTGAGATCATAAATGGATATGTGAACGGATCCTTCCGTAACAATTCGGTACCGTATTCGCGTGCTTGCGTTGAACGGATTGGGAAAATTCGTCAGCAATTCAATTTTGGAAGCGATTGCCCTCTCAGGTTCGATATTCACGGGTCGATCTTCGAGCCATTGAACTGCATTTTTCATCAGGGAACTAAACTCAAATGCATCGGACAATTCAACCGGAAAAGTGAAAAAAACCGTTCGGAATTTTCCATCTTCTTTTCTGATTGCCATATCTTTATTGGACGTCAATCCCTTGAAAATACTAACACCGTCGTTTTCCGGTACGATATAATCGCTCCAGTTTTCGCCTTTTCCCCCGATCAGATCGAACCGAATCGGTCCATAAGCATTTGTTGAAGAGAATAAATCGGTCAATGAATCACCAGCGACACCTTTCATCTCGGTGTTGGCAGTTCCGCCGACGACGGAAATGCTGTCGTCCGGATCGTTTTCATATGTTCCGATTCCGAAGTAATCGTATGCAAAATCTCCGTTAGAAAAACGTCCGGATGTCGGCATTCCCCAACCATAAAAATAGTCCATGTCAGCCAACATGAGGCCACCACCACCTCCCAGATATTTACGAAAATTACACGGATCCGCTCTTGTTGAATCGAGAAGCGGAACAATTTTACTACGGCATCCGAAGATGGCGATCATCGAAAATTGCGGATAGTGAATTACCGAAGAATCGACTCCGCGATGGACGTTGGTATCCCACAATAAATAAGCGCTTCCGATGGAATCGAATGCCTGCGTATAGAGCGAATCGATTGCCCACGAATTGTCCTTAACAACCAATACTGTCCGTTCTTCCGGCGGCACCAAAACGACATAGTAGTTGACATCGGATTCAACCCGCAATCCTGTTTCGTCTTCTGCAGAAATGAAATAATAGACACTGTCGCCCGGATTTGCATCCAGCGTTACAGAGAAAGTATCTCCCTGCACAAAGGTCATCGATTTGGATAACCAAATGTCGTTACCGTGATATTTATAATTCAGAAGCGGCGTGACCGTTTGGTTTTCCAGTTCGACGATTTTCGCCGTGACATTCTTTTGTTTGTCAAATGTATCAGAAAATTGAGAAACATCAGAAATGATCGGTGGCAGTTGCTCGTAAATCACTTCGATCTGCATCATATGCGCGATCCATTTCTGACTGTCGCCAGATTCGATATTCCGATACCATTTTCCGGGCGTTTCACCATTCAGTGTAGTAAAACTCCTGCAGGCGCCTTCGATTTCGAAGTCGTGAGCATAACCGTCCTGCCAGATCGTTGGTCCGCCCTGTTCATCCATTGTGTATCCAACCCAGAAATCTAGGTTGTTCTCATCGATATTAATTTCCGTCTGATATTCTGCAGTCAGATCCAAGACATTCCAAACGGGCGACCAGATATCTTCAAAAAATTGCTTACTGGGATTTTGAGATAGACATTCAGAAGAATGGATTGCCGTAAACAGCGAGTTGACTCCAGATTGCCCCGGAAACAGGTAATTCTGAGATGACGGATCGATTGCCGGCGCCCAGATATGCCATATCGCCGCGCCGGATTTTTCATTTTGCATAAATATTTTACTGACTTTACCCGGTGCGAGAAGAGTGAACCAGTTGATACAAGTATCGGACGGACTGTCTCCCGTTCCCTGATAACTGGCGAGAAAATCGTCGTAGTTCGCGGCGACTTCCGGTGGTTGATAATAGAAGATCGTATCGACGATAACACCTTTTGAATCATCTACATTATTTAAGGAAAGATGATGAACCAGCACGCCATCGCGAAGCACTGTCAGATTTTCATCGTGCGATACGATTTTTAGTTCGTCCGGAAAAAGGAATCCTTTTCCAATGAAACTAATCAGAATGATTGTCAGAACATTTTTCTTCAAACTAAAAACTCCTTACCAAACATGGTGATATTTACTCTTTTTCATTGAAATAATCAACAACGGATTCTGTTCCCCTTATTTTGATTTAACCTGCATTAAAAAAAACGGCAGTCATTGCTGACTGCCGTTTTGTGTACAGAGATTTTAGATTCGATTACAATCCGAACGACACCGCGAAGTACTGGTTGGCATCAAACAGTTCCATCGGACGATTCGCATAGTCAAATGCTATGTTCGATCCGGCGAGTTTCAGATTCAAACCGAGACCGAAAGAGAGTCCGAATTGAGATGTTGTGTCATAATCCCAATCGTCGGGATACAGAACTTTAGTGTAACCGGCACGGACGAACAACATATTATTGAAACCATACTCAGCGCCAAGATTGATGTGATCGATTTCAAAGCTGTTGTTGTTGTAAGAACCGGTGAAATTGACCTTTCCCATCGACGCTAAATCATAGGAATAAGCCAACCCGAGATTCATACTGGTCGGCAATTCGTGACTTGCCATATCCAATTTCGTCTTACGGGTTGTTGCCGAAGGATCTGCCCAGGAAATAGGCGAGTCAAATTCAATACCTGTTCCGTCGAATTTGATACTGCTTCCGATATTCTTCATGGTTACGCCAAATGAAATTCCCCACGGCGATACATATTGAAGACCGAAGTCGAAAGCGGCGGCGCTGGCGCTCATCGTTCCGATTTTTTCGGAAATGAGTTTCGCATTGGTTCCAAACAGAATTCTGTCGGTGAACCGTTTCGCATATGTCACGCCCAATGTCAAATAATCTGGGCTAAGAACCTCACCCGTTCCTTCTGGCATCAGAACCGTCGTGACCGGAATGTCGCCGATGCTCAGAATCTGGAGACTGACTCCAAATGTTCCGAGTCTCTGTGCGTTAACGGCGGCGGCGAGATAGCTGACATTCATGTCCGCAAAATAGGACATATGTGTAAAGGAGGCCGCCCCTGTTTTCACCATTGCCAAGCCAGCCGGATTCCAATAGATCGCGTCCGTCCCAGAGACATTCGCGATATTCGATCCACCCATTGCGACATTCTTTGCGCCCATTGGAATTAGGAGTTCCGATGCACCGGCTGTACCTAATTTCGGAGCGCTTGCGAACACGCTTTGAGAGGAGATGATGAGCAATATCAACAGCCCAATCATTACATATCTTTTTTTCATAATTTTTCTCCCATCTTTAAGTCCATTTTTCATCCACAGCCTCAATAGGTATCCAATCTCTCATTCGGTGTAAAGACCGCGATCTTGCCGACTTTTTCGCCGACACTCGGTACATCGACATGATAGACATAGACGCCGCTTGCAACCGGCAGTTCATAATGATTCTTCAAATCCCAATCCATGAACGGGGTCGTTGCATCGTTCTTGTCGAGTTTGCGAATCAGATTTCCAGCTAAATCGAATATCTTGATCGTGCATTTTTCCGGTAAATATGTGAACCGGACATAACGCTCGAAGATATTCATTTCGCCGCTGTGGTATCCGTAATAAGGATTGGGGAAAACGTTGATCTTTTTCAGGTCTTCTTTCAAATATGTTTTTGCAACAGCAGCCGCATCGGGTGCCGTGAAAGAAAAGACATCGTTTGCCGTGTTAATGTTACTGGCAAATATCTGAAACTCGAAAAGACCCTGTAAAAATGGGCGAGGGGCTCTTGCTCCGAATCCGCCAGCATACATGACATTGTTATAGGTGCCGTCTAACGATCCGTTCAAGTAGGAAGTGTACTGCTCATCGTAAGTTTCATTCAGAATGAACAGATATTCACGACCGCCATAAGCACCAAAAGCCTTGTCATCACCCCAACCCATATCCCAAATGAGATTGGCGGCTCCATCACGCCCTGCGCGTGGTTCCTCGACGAAGGCAACCTTCAGTTGGCGATTGTTCTCCGTATCCCATACTGTAAATGGAACATCGCCTAAAGTCGATTGTACAGCATAATCCCCTCTCCAATATACGACCGCTTTCTGCCAGCGTTCTGGATAGGCGGCTTTACTGACTGCCATTAAAGCGGGGGCTGTTGAATCCGGCTGAGGCCAACTGGGTACGCCAGCAAATCGAATTTCGACATCGACGTATCCATCGGGCGCAACATCGCTTCCGAAGAATGAGAACCCATTACCGAATGCTCCGGCGAAAGATTCCATGCCCCAGTTTACTGGCCAGCTCACCCATCTTGTACTTCCGGTAATTCCAAATCCGTTATAACCCGGCATATCACCAAATGGTCCGGGAATATTTAGGTTGATGCCCGGATCTGGTCCCTGAACTTTAACCATCAAACCATCTTTGACGTTATAAGCGTCATTACCAGTCTGATTGGATTCATTCGCAATGACCGTATCACTTAAGGTTGTATTAATGAGGTTCCACGTTAAATCCGGATTGAAAGTAACGGTGTAATCCCCGCCGGTCGTCTTGGAAGGATCGACCACCCAGACTGTCGATGAGCCATCGCTCGGAGTCGCACTACCAGCATCATGGGTTACCACAAGCGTGTCATTATAAGATGCGCTATACCTTACACCAGCAGTATAACGAGGAGTAGTTGCAACAATGGTGGCGGCACTTGGAAAAATCTGCGGCGCACCAAATTCCAAATATCCCTCTGCTGAAACGCCAAAATAGTACTCTTTTCCGTTTACAAGAGGATCACCGACATTACCCACTACCGGATTTTTATTGACCAAAAGTCTGATGAACCTTTGTTTAGAATAGGGTGTTGCATCAGCATTTTTACCAATATCCCAAGCATCGACTTTTACCGGATCGGCTCCGGATGCATCCGAATATTGATATACTGTGTAACCTAAGAAATTATACGTCGAGTCGGTAATTTCTTTTACTGTGTTGTCCATGATGACGGTGTCACCGTATGCCTGCGCAACAATCGGATCGCCAGATTCGTACGGACTTCCATCAAGATTAAGTTCGGAATTACCACTCCACGTTAGAACTACTTCATTAGGAAGTTCACTGACTGTTACTTCCGGAGAAGCAGGAGCTTTCGCTAGAATGAAATTTAAATCGTAGGCTAACTGAGCTAATTCATCAACCTGTTTCAGCGTTGTAACGCTGTTCAGATTCGTAGCACCGCGTGCCATAATGACGCCGGCGACGATTTCCTGAACGCCGGGTTCACCAAATGTGGCAATCCCGTCGCTATTCGAATCGACCCACGGTTCCATCGTAAAAGGTCCTGTTGTCATCATAAAACGGCGGTCGGCAGGATTGGAGTCCAACCAGCCTGTAGCCGTTTCCGGATCGCCGGAAAACATGAACTTTGTAGGTGGATTTGCCGGATTAGTACCAGTTCCACCTTCCGTGATTGGCGTACCATCTCTCCAGAAACCGCTCATGTAGTTGTACACATCCATACCTGAACTGGGATTTCCTTGCGGAGAATCATCATTATTATAGAAAATGAAAGATGTCATTTTGAGCATCTTTTTGTCAGGGAGAACCGTGCCATCGGGTAAAGATACTGTACTGCCAGTTTCCGTCACAATCGGTCCCTGGAAGAAATCGATACCGGCCGCAGGCGGCGCTCCGCCATAATTTTGGTCGTTATCGGTCGCATTGTAGCAGTAACCGAGACCTAAAGTAGAATCGCAACCGACCTGATCGTCAGCTGCATTTCCAAGATCAGGATCAGACCAGATGACAAAATACGTGTTATCCCAGAATTGGCCGCTCTTATTTACCAACGTCCATTTAACGAAGACCATATCGCCCATTGCATCGGCACGATTGAATCCCCACGCCATTTGGTGAAGTTCGGCGTTCAATTTTTCCGTACCAGCCCAGGAATGGGGCGCTAGATCGTTAAATGTGCTATAAATGGTCTGGTCACCAATTAACATCGGATCGCCATTTTTATTTAACGGCGCGCCCTGATTGGTAGGCCAGTTGGTCCAGTCACCTACGCCACCGGTTTTCAATTCATACCATTTGTATTGGGCGGCAGTTTTGTTATCGGCAACATCCGTTGATAGAATCAAGCCGGGTTGAAATTCGGTCGCTGAGTGTTGGATACCCGCGACGCGAATATCACCATTGATTTGTGCACCGAGCATTTGCCCGGCGGCGAAGATCGGGCTTAGTCCGGAGCCTTTCGGCCACTCCAAGCCCCAGTCACCCAGAACGTTATCATAGAACCATGTGCCATTATTTCTGAACACACCGTTCATCCGGTTGCAGTTCATCCAGACATCGCTGGTCATGGTTGCTTTTTCCAACGCCCGGGGCTTGTTTGCGTATTCAGCGCCAAAAACGAGCGCCGAAACCGTCAATACTATTATCAGGATTGACAATATTTTTTTCATATACTTTCCTCCATTAGAGTCAAGAGTTACTTTCATTGTTCGCTCGTTACAGTTCAAGCATGAGTCCCAGGCGAATCTGACGAGGCGAGCCGTAATTGTTGTAATCCATCTCGCGCATCTTATACAGACTCTTCTGTTCATCGGTCAGATTATTCCAGTAAGCCGCACCGCTCGACGTTCCCAGATACCCGGTATCGTTCGGCAGACCTGTGGTTATCCAGATTGCTGCGACGTTATCGGCATTTAGGAGATTCAGAATCCAGGCATAAGCCGTCAACTGTGCGCCACCGATGTAGAACTTCTTATCTAATTTCAGATCGACTTTGAAAACCCATGGCGTCGTCTGCGAGTTGACCGCTGAAACCGGCGTCTCAGATACATTGGTATTGTCGTAACGACCGGTAAATGGCGGTGCATTGAAAACCTGCATGAGCGTATAAGGCAGACCTGAATTGAAGCTGAACAATAGGTTAGCTCCTGTATTATGCAGAAGGGCTGGTCCATCGGTTTTACCAAAACGATAATCGATGTTCAAATTGCCGGTGTGTCTTTGTTCAAAATCCAACGGTTGAGCGAATTTCGGGAAATTACCGCGTGCGCCCCCCTGCCAGGCGATGTTGAAATTCGAACCGGTCGCCGAACCTGTGCCGGTAGCGAACTGCAATTCATAATTGAACGAAGCGGACAGGTTTTTAAACCGTCTCAGGTTGAAAATGACGTCTAATCCTTTGATGTTACCGAAATCGCCGTTCTTGCTGAAAGCAATGTTCGTGACATCGGTAGTGACGTTTAACACTTGAATGAGGTCTTCCGTCTCTTTATAGAAAGCGGTCAACTGCAAACTGGCGATGTCGCCGAGCATCTGCTTGAAACCGATTTCATAAGAGGTAGTCTTCGGCGGTTTCAAATTCGGATTGTCTAAGGTCGTAAAATATCCGCCTCTGCTCACGAACGCATCCAGATAAAACGGGCTTAGATACAGATCGGCTAAACTCGGAGCCTGATAGAATACGCCGTACTGCGCATGGAATACGGTTTGATCGGTAACCGGAAAACTGACGCCGAGACGCGGACTGATATACGTATGTACTTCGGAATCTTCAACGTCTGATTTGTTAAACTGTTCGTTACCGCCGAACATACCGGTACCGGGCACCAAACTTCCATCTGCATTCCACTGAGCGTCCAATTGCTTGAACTGCCAGGCGTTTGGATCGATACGGTCATATCTTAAACCGAGGTTCAGAACGAGGTCTTTGAATTCGATTTTGTCCTGAATATATCCGCTCATGATAATCGGATGATAGGGCGCTTCCTTCTGATAACCGTCAGTGATCAAGCCAGAAGTGGCATCTCTTTGGACGTCATCCAGATAACTGCCGTCATCCACTTCATTACCATCGATGTCATAGCCGTAGAAACGCACATCAGCATCTTGATAAAGCTCAAGTTCAGACAGATTGGTCTTTGCTAAAACGACCGGGGAAAGAACACGATATTCTCTTAATGTGTGATATTTGTACTCGAAACCGGCTTTGAACGTATGATATTTACCCATCTGGTGAACGATATCAAAATCGATTCCCCAATAGGTCGTCCGGTTCTTGAAATAATCGTCATACTGTGCCCCGGGTTCAAAATAATCCGGTCCGATGCGTGTGGTGTATGCGACGCCAACATAAGCGCTGTCATCGGGCCAAGGATTCAACCACGGATCACCGTATTTTTCGAGATCGTCGCCAAACGTAGCGTCATAAATCTTCCGCTCGGTGTCGAACCAGTTGAATTTCAAATCGTAATAGGTATTCTGCGCAAGCGTTTGCGTCAACGTAGCGTTGAACGAATGCGAATACCGGGTTTCTTCCGCCATGTGATCGGTATTGAAAATATCGAGCGGTGTCGCATTGTTCAGAACACGCTCAGTTGAAACATAGCTGGCTTTTAGCGCCATGTTTTTGCCCAACTGGAATTTCACCTTACCGTTCCACGACCAATCAGAAGTCGAGTTGTCGGGAATGCGTGCAGTCAGGTCATATTTATGGGATACTGTGTCTAAATAGGTAGCACCAGTGTCATCAATCATCGACAATACCTGATCGTAGGTGAAATTTGTCAGACGGTCGGGATTTTCAGCCCATCCATAGGACGGCCATGCATCCGCGGCGGCTTTTCGTGTTCCGCTGAGGAAAAACGTATGCTTTGTCTTCGGAATGATAGGACCGCTGAGGGTAGCAACAAACTCGTTGTATCCGTAACCGTAAGCTCCCAGGATTTTCTTATCGGCTTTCAGAAATCCGTCCGTAATTGCTTCAACGGATGCGGAATATTTATCGGCGCCCGCGTTCGTTGTGATAGCAACGATACCGGACATGGCGTCGCCATATTCAGCGTTGAAACCGCCGGTCTGAACGCTCATCTCTTCGATGGCTTCATTCGGCAAATAGGTGTACACGGCATTATTGTAAGGATCGTTCACCAAAACGCCGTCGATGTACGTTGCGGTTTCACCCCCACGGCCACCGCGGATGTTCATCGTTGTACTGTTTTCGGCTTTGACAACGCCTGCTGTGCCGGCGGCAATGTCCGCCATACCGCGTACAGGTAAATTTGAGATTTCTTCGGCAGATTTGATGATGTTGGTGTTTGTGGCATCTTTCCGAATCATCGGTCTTATTGCCGTCACCATAATCTCTTCAAATGCCAGAGAAGTTTGTTCCAACTCAAAATTCAACTCCGTAGTTAAATCGAGCGAAACTACAAGATTGCTTACTACCGTCTCTTTGTAGCCAATGTAACTGGCTCTTACGGTATAGATTCCGACGGGAACATTGATGATGGTGTAGTAGCCATCTCCATCTGTTGCTGCACCCAGGTCGTAACCTCCACCGGTAACGATAACATTTACACCGGCGAGAGGAGCACCTGACTGTTTGTCAACAGTTGTTCCAGCGATCTTCCCTGAAGTTCCTGCAAAGAGAACAATAGGTAGCAAAATTGCCAAGAGACAAATCGCGACACGACGTACCATACTATTCCTCCTTTAAATGAAAAACTATCTTTCTCTATCCTCTACTGCAACTCACTGCGAAGAGAATGTAAAAAATAACTCTAAGTAATGTCAAGCTTTTTATAACGGATATTTTTTTTTTTTTATCGCGCGGCTAAAATTTCGTCGATAAGGCCGTATTCCAGAGCCTCCTGAGGAGACATAAAAAAGTTCCGATCCGTGTCTTTGCGAATGCGTTCGAGAGGTTGACCTGTCAACTCGGCGAGAATCGCATGTGTCTTCTCTTTCATTTGAAGAGTCTCTTTCGCGTAGATCTCGATGTCGCTTGCCTGCCCTTCGATCCCACCGATAGGCTGATGAATCATGATGCGGGAATTCGGCAATGCCTGTCGTTTTCCTTTTGCACCCGAGGCTAACAGAATTGCCGCCATACTCGCCGCTTGGCCGATACAAATCGTAGAAACCGGCGGCTTCACGAAATTCATCGTATCGAAGATCGCCAATCCGGCTGTCACCGATCCGCCGGGGCTGTTGATGTACAAAAAGATGTCCTTCTGCGAGTCTTCCGATGCAAGATAAAGCAACTGCGCGATCGCTAAATTTGCAACGTGATCATCGATCGGGCTCCCTAAAAAGACAATCCGTTCTTTCAGCAACCGGGAATAAATATCGTAAGCGCGTTCGGTCTGTCCACTCTCTTCAACAACCATCGGAATGTACATTTTGTGTTCCTTACTCGGCGGGTTGATTCCGCAGAGACTTTGTTTGGATTGTTTCTTTCTTTTCCTTTATGAACTGCGCCAGAAAATCGAATACTTTTTCTTCATAGAGATCACTTTCGATTTTCTTGCGGTTCTCGGAATTCCGGTAATATTTTAAAACCGCCTCGTGACTCAATTGATATCGGGTCGCATACTGATCGGCAATTTTATTCAGACGATCTTCGATGTCGTCTTTTCCGAGCTTCAGGTTTTCTGCCCGGATGATTTCCCGCTGTATTAAAAACCAGCGGATTTCACGTTTCCCTAACTCGGTGTATTGCTCGCGAACTTGTGCTTCGTTAACATCCTGAGAATGGTTCTTTTCTTTAACATCCTCGATAACTGCGTCCAGAAAATGCTTCAATCTCGACGGAGCGATGTCAACAGTCGTGTTCGCCAACAGATAATCCGTGACGGAAGCGTAAAACTCGCTCTGGGCGCGTTTATCCCATTCGTCTTGAATTCGCTTCTCGATCTGGACTTTTAATTCGGCGAAATTGGCAACTTCTTTCAAGTTGTCTTTAATAAAATCGTCGGTCAGCTCGGGTAATTTGTGTAATTCGACTTTGTGAACTGTAACCTCGTAACCGATCTCCTCGGCGTCTTTACCGCTCAATTTGATCATAACCGTTTCACCAGATTTCGCGCCTAACAAGTTGGTAGATCCGGCTTCTCCAAAAACGCCGTCGCCGATTTTAATCAGTTTGTGAGAGAGCTTTCTCCCGACAATAGGAACGCCGGATTTATCCAGTTCCTGCAGATCGCAGTCGATAAAATGTCCTTTCTCCGCACCGACTGTGACCGTCTCCACCTCGGCGTACGCTTCACGCAATGCTTCGATTTCCGAGTTGACATCTTCCGGATTGATGACGTATGCATGTTTGACAATCTCGAATCCTTTTTTATAATCCGGCAGTTCGATCTTCGGATCGACCTCGACGCTGAGTGAATATTCAAACGGTTTGCCTTCGTCGAACTCGAGTCCTTTCAGTGAAATGTCGAGATAATCTGTAATTTCCTTTTCCTTCAGAGCATCAATTGATGTTTTGTCAATGACTTCATTGGAAAATTCATACTTGATTTTCCCTTCCTGCTGTCTTTTAAAAATCGCATCCGGCACTTTTCCGGGACGAAATCCGGGCAAGACAAATTCTTTCTTCAACGTCTTAAAAGTTTGTTGGTAAATATTCGATACTTCATCCCAGTCCAGATTCACTTTCAGAAGAAGTTCCGTCGAACTGGTATTGCTTAGGTCAACTTTCATCATGTTTCCTTATTCAAATTTTTCAAGAACCACAGTGCCGCGGGAGAGACTTGAACTCACACCCTACTAAATAGGACTGGATCCTAAGTCCAGCGCGTCTGCCAGTTCCGCCACCGCGGCTCAAATAACGCGCGTAATATAAACCATTGGTCGTTTTTTTCCAAAATGTTAGAGACGGGAAAAAGAGGCTTCAATTTTGAGTTTCAATCCAAAAACAATGCAGGCTTACTTCAACAAAACAATCTTTCGTCTGGCTGAAAATTGTCCGGCAGTCATCCGAATAAAATAGATACCGGAGTTCATATGTTCTCCGGAAACGTTAGTACCGTTCCAGAAAATCCGATGAAAACCGGCGGAAGTAACGCCATTTTCGAGTGACGCGATGTGACGTCCCAGAATGTCGAAAATTTCGATGTGCACGTTCGTTTCTGCTGGGATGTTAAAACCTATAGTCGTAACAGAATTGAACGGGTTGGGATAATTCTGCATCAACACAAATCGGTCCGGAAGTTTGCCGGACGGAGTTCCATTCGGATCAATAGCGATCGGCGAGTCATTAATGATATGAATCGACTCCGAAACACACTCGGTAATAAGCGGTTGACCGGATGAATCGCTCACTACGACATTCCAAATTTTAAATGGATAGTTATCGGTTTTTAACGATGAGTTGACATCGACATCCAAATAAATTGCCATTTCGCTGTTCGGCGTAATTAATTGTCCGAATCCGGCGCAGACGATCCGTGTGGTCGTACTATCAATTTCATTAAATTGAGTCGTCCAACCCGCCGGTAAATTTGCGGTAATGTCTTCGACTGAAAAATAGTTGCCCGAATCCGCAACATCGAATTGAAAACCGGCAACCGGTTTTTTATTGTGCAAGATGATTTCCACTTTATTCCCGCTCGAATCCGCCCATAAGAAGTTGTCATAAGCGGTGAAAAGTACACCGGATTTCGTGACAAATAATTCACCATCCAATAGGATCGATTCGATAAAATCCCCGAGCGAATCGGAAAGTATGCCGTCGGATATCGAGATAAAATGCCTGCCATATTCGGCAGACGAGGAAATCACCGCTTTGACATTCACAATCTCAAAGATTCCGGCTTCAAGACAATCATCGGCCATATTGACACCGAGGATTTGCACGGAACTATCTGCCTGAACATTCCCAAAAACCTGCCAAGTCGTGTCGCCGGCGATACTATTACCGGCGACAATCTGAACGAATTCGAGAATCCGCGGTGTTGTATTCAATTTGAATTGAAATCCGCTGACAACGGCAAAAGGCATTCTAAACTCGATGGGAATCATCACAGTATCGTCTGCAAATTCAAATCGACTCGGGATTGAAATGGTCGGTCCGTAACTTTTTTCCGGTGGATTGCTTGAATCTGTTCCCGCTTCTACCCGAAGCGCAAACACGATTCCGATAACCGTCAGAAAACGAAAAACATTATTGATATTTTTTAACATCTCTTATCGTCCGAAAACAATCGAAAGTTCAGAGATTCGCTCCATGACATTTCTTATATTTTTTTCCGCTTCCGCAGGGGCACAGATCGTTCCTGCCGATGTGTTGTTCGGCATGGATCGGTTTCTGTTTCTGCTCGCGAGTGTCGGATCGTTCGGATGTTTCATTCGATGCGGTGAAGCCCATACCAATCGACTCGTTATGAACGGCCTGAACGGGTGCCGATCGTCTGACGGAATGTTGTTCCTGTGCCGGTCCGCCGATCTGAGCGCGGAAACAAAGTTTGAGCGCCTGTTTGTTCACTTCGTCTAGCATCATGACGAATGCCTTGTAGCCTTCGCTTTTATACTCAAGCAACGGGTCTTTCTGCCCATAAGCACGCCAGTTGATGCCTTCCTTCAACTGATCCATTGAATATAAATGGTCGCGCCATTTCTCGTCTATCGTCCGTAAGATCACAAATTTTTCAAGGAAGCGAATCTGTTCCTCGCCGAGATATTTTTCGCGGCGATCATAATATTTCTTCGAGCGTTCGATAATTTCATCTTTGATGGTTTCCGGTCTGACATTCGATAACTGGTCGAGCGACATATCGATTCCAAGTGTCGAACCGATTTCCATCCGCAGACTCGTCCAATCCCATTCGTCCGGCGCAGAATCGGATGTATATTTTTCGATCAATCCATCCACCCATTCGTCGAGCATTCCAAAGACTTCCGAGCGCAGGTTCGGTTCGACAAGCGCATAATTCCGCCGATCGTAGATGATCACGCGCTGTTGATTCATCACGTTGTCATATTCGAGCAAATGTTTGCGGATGCCGAAGTTACGCTCTTCGACTTTTTTCTGCGCGCGTTCGATCGAGTGTGTGACCATCGAATGCGTGATGACCTGTCCTTCTTCAATGCCGATCTTATCCATGATGGCGGCGACGCGCTCGCTGTTGAACAACCGCATCAGGTCGTCTTCAAGAGACAGGAAAAAGCGCGATTCACCGGGATCGCCCTGACGGCCGCTTCGTCCGCGAAGCTGAAGGTCGATACGCCGGGATTCGTGGCGCTCGGTTCCTATGATGTACAAGCCGCCAAGTTCACGAACTTCCTTACCGAGTTTGATATCGGTTCCGCGCCCGGCCATGTTCGTGGCAATCGTAACCGCCGATTTTTCGCCCGCCCGTGCGACGACTTCCGCCTCGCGTTTGTGCTGTTTGGCGTTCAGGACATTATGTGTAATTCCACGCCGTTTCAGCATGCGGCTGATGGTTTCGGAAACTTCGACACTGATCGTACCAACCAACACCGGTTGTCCTTTATGGAACGCGACCTCGATCTCGTTTAAAATGGCGTTGTATTTTTCGCGCCGTGTCTTGTAAACCTGATCTTCGTGATCGGTTCTGACGCACGTTTCATTTGTCGGAATGACGATGACATTGAGTTTGTAAATATCCAGAAACTCGGCCGATTCCGTTTCTGCCGTGCCCGTCATACCGGCGAGTTTATCGTACATACGGAAATAATTCTGAAGAGTAATCGTGGCAAAGGTCTGTGTTTCTGCTTCCACTTTGACCTTTTCCTTGGCTTCGATCGCCTGATGGAGACCGTCGCTATACCGCCTGCCGGGAAGAATTCTTCCGGTAAATTCATCGACGATTAACACTCGCCCGTCCTGAACGACATATTCGACGTCTTTTTCATAAAGACTGTAAGCGCGAAGCAGTTGGGAAATGTTATGAAATCGGTCGGAAATCTCCGAGTGAATCATGTCCCACTCGAGTTTCTTTTTCTCTTTTTCGGTTTCGCTTAAAGTCGTGTCCGTGTCGATTTCGACCGTCTTTTCAGCCATATCCGGAATGACGAGTTCATTGACGGTGATCCCGAGAAGAGAAGCGAGCTTTTCTTCGCCTTTCGGCGTTAGAGTGATGTTGTGCTGTTTCTCTTCTATATAATAGTAAAGGTCTTTGAAATATTCGTCCTGACTGACCGATTGTCCCGTTTTTCCGCCGGTTAACAGCAAATATTCGCGTTCTCCGGACTGGGATAATTTCTGATATTCCGGCTCTTCGAGAAGTTTCCGCAATCGGCGGTTTTTCGGCATTCCCTGCGAAGCCACGTAAAATTTACTGGCTAATGCGGCATCATCTTTCAACTGAGCCGGATCGTCGGGGAATTTTGATAAAATATCCGTAACGACATCGCGTTGGTACTTCACCAATGAAGCGATCGATGGATTTAGTATGTCGAATTTTTCGTGCCGGGAAGCGGCGACAGGGCCGGAAATGATAAGCGGCGTTCTGGCTTCATCGATGAGAATATTGTCAACCTCATCGACGATCGCATAAAAATAGCCGCGTTGCACCTGTTCCTCGACATTCAGCGCCATGTTGTCACGCAGGTAATCGAAACCGAATTCGTTATTAGTGCCGTAGGTGATGTCGCAGCTGTATTCTTTTCGCCGGATTTCGGAATCCATCGTATTGAGAATGCAACCGACCGTGAGACCGAGTTCCTTGTAAATTCTGCCCATCCACTCGCTGTCGCGTTGAGCGAGGTAATCGTTGACCGTGACGACATGAACACCTCTGCCGGTCAGCGCATTGAGATAAACCGGCATTGTTGCGACAAGCGTTTTACCTTCACCGGTTTTCATTTCAGCGATCTTCCCTTCGTGAAGCACAACGGCGCCGATCAGCTGAACGTCGTAGGGAACCATATCCCATGTCATTTTCTGGTCGGTGATAATCCATTCCTGACCGACGAGTCTGCGGCAGACTTCCTTCACCATTGCAAAGGCTTCAGGAAGAATTTCATTCAGCGCCTCGCGTTCCGCTTTCAGGAGGATTTTATCGCGTTCTTCCCGCTCCATATCCTCCGGAAGTTCTTTTCCGGCAGACGATCGGGATTCCTGCACGAACTTCTTGAATTCATCGGTGCGTTCTCGAAGTTTTTCGATCGGAACATCCTGTAAAGTCGAATAGATTTGATTGATTTCATCGACGATCGGCTGGATTTTCTTAATCTCTCTGTCGGATGCCGTGCCGAATATAGATGTCAGGAACGTAATGATGCTCATGAATTCACCATGCACTTGATTGTTGATTCACCTGCATAAATTTGCCGACGGACAAACAGACACAGGATAAATATTTCAAAAATATTAGCCATTCTGAAGAGTATCGCGACTATGTTTTTTTCTTGAGTGTGCCGCCGATAATGTGCAGAACGGCGTCCAGAATTCCGTTGACGAACGCACTGCTGTCATCTGTGGAATATTTCTTGGCGATCTCAATCGCCTCGGAGATAGATACTTTGGGCGGGATGTCCGTGAAATACAAGAACTCGCAAATCGCCATCCGAATGATTAACCGATCGATAATAGCTATCCGGTCGAAGTCCCAGTTTTCCGACTTGTCCCTTATGTATTTATCTAAATCGTCCTTGCGCAAAGTGGAAGATTCAAACAGAGATTTTGCAAATACTTTCAACTCGATCGATAGATCAGACGCATCGATCACCATTGACTCAACCAAATCGATTGTATCTCCGGAAATTTCCTGTGCATACATAGCCTGCAAGGCAACTTCTCGCGCAATTCGTCTTTCTCTCATTTTCAACAAACCCTAAAGTGTAAAAATTCAACCGCCGAATTTACACTATTTTTTAGGAACAATATGGAAAAAAGTTCAGAACGACAGCTAAACCGGTATTTCAATTAACATCTATCGTTCGTCCTAATTCCGATAATTTGTTTCCCGAAATCCATTATTTCCGATTAAATTTGAGCATAATGGATGACGCAATTTTACAACGTGAATATCTATGAAAGTGAGGTCAAATATGCCAAGTGACAGCAACTTGCCAGACCATGCAGTCTCCAGAAACACCCCGACAAATCCAAAATCCAACTTTTCCAAACCGCCGACAAAAGTCGAACAGCACTTTATCGATAAGTCCGGCTGGAAATTCCAATACCTTCCGACGGAGAAAATTCCAATCGTTCAGGTCAACAACTTTCCCATGCTGGGAAAATTAGCCGCATTCCGTTTTCTTGAATGGGTGCAGGCAAATCCCGGCGGAGTCATTTCTTTACCGACGGGAAAAACACCCGAACATTTCATCCGGTGGGTTGGCCATTATTTACAAACATGGAACGAAGCAGCTACTCAAAAAGATCTCGAAACCGTCGGCATCGATCCTTCACGGAAGCCTGACATGGCGAGCCTGCATTTCGTCCAAATTGACGAGTTTTACCCGATCGATTCAAGCCAGCAGAACAGCTTCAATTTTTACATTCAGAAATTCTACTTCCGGTCTTTCGGACTGGATTTGAAAAAGGCGCTGTTGATCAATATCAACGATATCGGAACCGCCCGGGATTTGCACTTCGACAAGATTTTTCTCGATGAAAAAGTCGATCTTTCCCTACGCACCCGATGGCCGAAATCTATCCTTGAAGAATTCCAGAAAGAAACCATCGAAAAAGCCGATCAGTACTGTGTTGAATATGAAAAGAAAGTCCGCGCACTCGGCGGCATTGGTTTCTTTATGGGCGGAATTGGACCAGACGGTCACATCGGGTTCAACGTCAAGGGAAGCGACCATTTTTCGACGACACGTTTGACTGAAACGAATTATGAAACACAGGCGGCTGCATCCTCCGATCTCGGCGGAATCGAAGTCGCCCGTAAACGTCTTGTCATCACCATCGGGCTGGAGACGATTGGTTACAATCCGGATTGCGTCGCAATAATCATCGCATCCGGACAGTCGAAAGCCAATATCGTACGCGATTCGATCCAAAACGAGCCGACCATTCTGTTTCCCGCAACGGCACTTCAGAAATTGCCGAACGCGCGGTTTTATCTAACGGACGGCGCCGCCATTAAACTCATCGAGCGCTGGTATGAAAGCATCGAGCGGATGGAAAAACTTGACGATAAAACCATCGAAAAAGCCATCATCAATCTCGCAATTAGCCAACATATAGCCGTTAAAAACCTGACGGCGGAAGATTACCAGTCCAATCGCTTCACGTCGCTTGTTCTGAAAAAGACCGGCGCAAAGCCGAAGGAGTTGAACGAAAAAATCCACAATACGCTCGTCGGACGTATCGACCGCGGCATTGAAAACATCGAAAACGAGGTTTTCATGCACTGCGCGCCGCATCATGACGACATCATGCTCGGCTACCTGCCGTACATCATTCATCTCGTTCGCTCACCGAAGAACAAGCACTTTTTCAACTATATGACAAGCGGATTCAACGCCGTCACAAATTCATATGTCCTGTATTTGCTGAATAACCTGAACGATCATCTGCAAACCAAACAATTTAAAAATTTGTGGAATGAAAATTACTTCGATCCAACCAATGCCGAAGGTCGAAACCGAGACGTCAACCGCTATCTCGACGGCGTTGCCAGCAGTGATAAAAAGAAGAAGATCGACGCGGAATCACGTCGTCTTTTATCACTTCTCATTGAAATTTACGAAGAGAGCAACCTGACCTATCTGGAAGACCGGATCGACGAACTGATCAATTATTTCAAGACGCAGTACCCGGGTAAAAAGGACATCGCTCACGTTCAGCGGCTCAAAGGATCGATCCGCGAGTGGGAAGCGGACGTGCTGTGGGGATATTTCGGATTCGACAACAACGTCGTCAATCATCTCCGGCTCGGCTTCTACAAAGGCGACATTTTCTCGGAAGACCCGACGGTTTCCCGCGACGTCATCCCGATTTATAACCTGCTGAAAAAGATCAAGCCGACCGTCATCACTCTTGCTTTCGATCCGGAAGGAAGCGGACCGGACACACATTATAAAGTGCTTCAGGCGATCACGAAAGCACTAAAGATGTACCAAAAAGATACGGATATTTCGAAAATGAAAATCTGGGGGTACCGCAATGTCTGGTTCAGATTTCACCCCGCGAGCGCGAACATCTACGTTCCGGTCAGCCTGAATTCGCTGGCCATCCTGCAGAATGCCTTTCTGGAAAGTTTTTCCTCACAGAGAACGGCCAGTTTCCCGAGCCCGGAATTGGACGGCCCGTTCTGCGACGTCGCCCGGAAAATTCAGGTTGATCAATATCTGAAAATCAAAACCTGCCTCGGACGCAGGTTCTTCATCAACAACGAACATTCGAGACTGCGCGCGACACACGGAATGGTTTTCATCAAGGAAATGACACCGGCCGAATTCTTCGCACATTCGGAAGAACTCAAGAAATCGACCGAAAACGTTTAGCAATTCGTTTCCATTTATAAAGCCTTGTGATGGATTTGTCATCTGTTACAAGGCTTTTATTTTTACGGCTTCTGCAATGACGACAATAAAAATAGCCTTGACATCCGCGTTCAGCCATAGTAAAATCACTCGTTAATGGTTGCAGACCATTATTTGTAACCGAGACGGAAATCCAAAAAGGAGCCGAGATGATACCCAAACAATTTTTTATCACAAAAGGACAAGGACGACATAAAGATTATCTTCAATCCTTTGAATTAGCGCTGAGAAACGCTGGCATTCAGGGATGTAATCTGGTGACTGTATCCAGTATTCTGCCTCCGGGTTGTAAGAAGATTTCCCAGCAAAAAGGCTTCAGTTTGTTGAAGCCGGGTGAGATCACTTTCGTCGTCCTTTCGAAAAATTCCACAAACGAACCGCATCGGCTTCTGGCTGCTTCCATCGGAATCGCCATCCCGTCCGGCAAATCGAACTACGGCTACATCTCGGAACACCATTCCTTCGGGCAGACGGACGAAGTCGCCGGCGATTACGCCGAAGATCTCGCCGCAACGATGCTCGCTACAACGCGCGGGATCGAATTCGATCCCGAAACTGCATGGGACGAGCGCAAACAACTTTTTCACTCCAGCGGCATGATTATCAAAACAAGCAACATGACGCAATCGGCTACCGGCGACAAGTCGGGTCTTTGGACGACTGTCCTTGCCGCCGTCGTTTTCATCCTGTAAACCGGCCGGTTTTACTCGGGAATCCCGTACTTCTCAACCACAAAATCGATATCTTTATCGCCTCTGCCAGACAGGTTGACGAGAATGGTTTTATCCTGGTCGATCTCTAACGCGAGTTTCCGCGCAAAAGCCACCGCATGTGCGCTTTCCAGCGCCGGAATGATGCCTTCCTTACGCGACAACAGATAAAAAGCGTCGATCGCTTCCCGATCCGTAGCGCAGTGATATTGAACGCGCTTAATATCTTTCAAATAGCTATGCTGGGGACCGACGCCCGGATAATCCAATCCACTGGCGACCGAGTAAACCGGCAACGCCTCACCCTTTTCATCTTGAAGAAGGTACGACCTGAATCCATGCAGAATGCCGGGAGTTCCGAGTGTTAATGTCGCCGCATGTTCGCCGACCTTGAATCCGATTCCGGACGGTTCGACGCCATGCATCTCGACGCCAGCATCGTCTAAGAATGCCGTAAACAATCCCATCGCATTCGATCCGCCGCCGACACATGCAATCAAATGATCCGGTAATTTTCCCGTCAGTTCCTTGAACTGTTCTTTCGCCTCGCGACCGACAACGCTTTGAAAATCGCGAACCATCATCGGAAACGGATGCGGTCCGACGACCGAACCTATGGCATAAAATTGTGTGACCGGATCGTTTAAATAAGAAATAAATGCGGCATCAACGGCATCTTTCAAAGTCTTTCGCCCTCCCGAAACAGGAACGACCGTCGCCCCGAGAATTTTCATTCGGACGACATTCGGGTGCTCTTTGGCGATATCGACTTCCCCCATGTAAATATCACACTCTAATCCCACCAGTGCTGCCGCAGTTGCCAACGCGACACCATGCTGACCCGCTCCGGTTTCGGCCATCACTTTTTTCTTGCCCATTCGTTTCGCAAGCAACGCTTCGCCGAGACAGTGATTGATCTTGTGAGCACCTGTATGATTCAAATCTTCCCGTTTCAAAAATATCTGCGCGCCGCCAATCGAATCGGACATTTTCTTCGCCGGATAAACCGGACTCGGACGCCCGACGTAGTGACGATACAGATAATTCAATTCGTCCTGAAAGGACTTATCTTCTCTGGCTTTCATATAAGCGGCAGTGATTTCATTCAAAACGCCTTGCAGATTTTCCGGAACGAAACTTCCGCCATACTCTCCGAAATATCCGTTTTCATTTGGTAAGTTCTCAATCATTATGGTTCTCCTTCTCTTTTGATATAAAACAGCCACCTTCGCAGGTCTTTTCAGGCTCTGCGATCTCTAAGGTGATTTTTAAATTGAATTAGTTATTGATGTGGATCAGCGAACCCGAAAAGAAAATACTGCTGCGCCACCACCACTGAACCAGATTTCTTTTCGACTTCGTAACCATCGGAAAGAAATATATCGGATCATAAGAAAAAATAAAAGAATATTTTCAGGTCAATTAGCATTTTTCCCTGGGAAAATTGTAAATTCCGGCGATTTCATGACATAATTGTATGTTATATGGTACCAAAATGAACAGAGATCTTAAAATTGTACTTCTCGTTTTTACTTTCGTTTTAGTTTGGAGAGCAAGCGCTTTTACTCAAACGGTACCGCGACACGTCGGCGTCTCGATCCACGAAAATATGATCAACGCCTTTTTTGACAGTATCGGCCCAGTGACCGGAACCGGTAAAAAAGCCGACATCAAATACGAGTGGACGGTGATACATCCGCAAGTCGATATCGAACCGAGCATCGCCCATTTCTATGCAAAAGTTAAAGTTGAAGCCGGTGCCTTTAAAACCACCGAAGACGCGAAAGGGCAGGTTGATATTCAATACATCCGCGAGACCAACCGCATCCGCATTCAGGTTCGCGAGGCTAAGGTCAAACTCTTCTTCCGGCTTTTCGGCAAAGAGATTCCCATCGGTACGATCGACATTGCCAAATATTACCGCCCCGCCTTTGAATTCGCCGGCCCTCAGCCGATCCAAAAAGAAATCTCGATCGATCTCCCGGACGGAACCATTAAAAGTATGTCGATTTCAACTACAAATGAAACATTGCTTCTGGAACAGGATAAAGTCAGCGTCTATTCCGATCTCGTGTTCACACCGATCGACACTCTCAATCACAAGTAACCATCGATTTTTGGGAGGAACGTTATGGAACCGATCAAAATTGCATTTTTCGACGCAAAACCTTACGACATCCAATCGTTCGACACCGTCAATTCCGCGTTCGGATTTTCATTTAAATATTTCAACGCTCATCTTTCGGTCGATACGGCGATCCTTGCCAAAGATGCCGACGTTGTTTGCATTTTCGTCAACGATCCGCTCACGAAAGAAACGATCGATCTGTTCAAATTGTTCGGCGTCAAGTTGATCGCACTAAGAAGCGCCGGTTACAACAACGTCAATCTCCACGCCGCTCATAAAAACCTGCACGTCATGCGTGTTCCCGCCTATTCACCGTTTGCAGTCGCCGAACACACAGTTGCCCTGATGTTGGCGCTGAACCGGAAAATCCACCGCGCCTACAACCGCATTCGCGACAATAATTTCACGATCAGCGGATTCATTGGCTTCGATATGCACGGCAAAACCGCCGGGATCATCGGAACGGGAAAAATCGGGAAAGTTCTCATCCATATTCTCTCCGGTTTTAGCATGAAGATACTCGCCTACGATCCGTTTCCGGACATTGAGTTTGCAAAGGCAACCGATGTCACTTATGTCGATCTCCAGACACTTTATCGAGAGTCGGATATCATTTCATTGAATTGCCCGCTTAGCAAAGAGACCTTCCACATGATCAACGAAAAGGCTATCGCGGAAATGAAATCCGGCGTCATGCTAATCAACACTGGACGCGGACATTTGATCGACACGCAGGCGCTTATCGAAGGATTGAAAAACCAGAAAATCGGCTTCGCCGGACTCGATGTTTACGAAGAAGAAAGCAAATATTTCTTCGAGGATTTCTCCAACCAGATTCTGAGCGACGATACGCTGGCGCGCTTACTCACTTTTAATAACGTACTTATCACCTCGCATCAGGGATTCTTCACAAAAGAAGCGATGAAAAACATCGCTGAAACAACCTGCCAGAACATCCGGGATTTCTTCGATGACAAACCGCTCGTCAATGAAATTTGTTATCACTGTAACAACAGTGTTTGTCAAAAGAAGAAAAACGGGAAATGTTTTTAGATTAACCGACCGACCGTCGTGGTTTAGAGTCCGGCTTTTTTGGGTTGGATTTCCTGAAGATCGGCGTCGATGAATATTTCAACGCGCCGGTTTAGCGTGCGTCCCTCTTCGGTGGAATTGTCGGCGACCGGCCGGAATTCGCCGTAACCCAGCGCCGAGAATTTACTCTCTTCAATTCCGGAAACCTCGCTAAGATAACGCACGACTTCCAGCGCCCGTGCGGAACTTAACTCCCAGTTGCTGGCATATTTTCCGCCGCGAATCGCCCAGTTGTCGGTGTGTCCCTCGACGCGAATCTCGACGTTGAGAACGTGATGATACTTTTTCATTGCTTCGTAGAAGGATTTCATTTCCGCGTCTTCCTCCAGCGCAAACATCCTGGAATGACGGATCGTATTCCCGATATGATCCAGGATCGGGCGAAGGTTTTCCGATATTTCCGCCGAGTTGACGTCGAAGAAATATTCGCCGCTGATCGTCAGTTGAACGCCTTTGGTCGTGCGGTTGACCGTAATGTTTTTATTGAGCTTTTCAATGCGGACATAATTGCTCAGGTTTTGCTGGGTTTCGTTCAGCAACACATCAACCATCTGGTAGATCGTGTTTTCGGCTTCGTTCAATACGACGATCATCATCAGGAAAAATGTCAGCAACAGCGTCACCATGTCGCCGTAACTGAGAATCCATGTCGCTCTTGGAACCGGATTATTGCTCATCTTCTACTCTAAATTGTACAATTTTAAAACCGACGGCGTGAATTTAATCCGAAACCTTTTTCGTTTCCAATAGAAATTCCATTCCCTCTTTAACCATTTGTACACTAACGAATTTCGTTATTTAGCCGAAAGTCTATAAATTCCGGCGGTTTTTCGACGAAAGGATTTTATAGTGACGTATTCAAACAACCAGATTTCACCATCGCTCGTCGTTTCGGACGGCAGGGGTAATGTGACCGACATGGAAAATTATCGCGCGGTCGGTGTCTCCGGAGAGAGAATCCTGGAAATTCAACCGGACGAGTGGATTCCGTTGCCAGACGGCAGTCAACTGATGGAATTGCCTGAACGATTGCCGGTCGGAATCGACCGGCAGACCGGCGAAATCGTTACACTGGAAGAGTCCGACGGCGAAAAACTTCTTCCGGTCGCTGCCTTCGTTGCACCCGCTTACACGATCGGTTATCACGCCGCATGGGAACGAAGACCGGACGCGCCATGGTTGTCGCTCTACGCTTATTGCGCCGTCGGCTGGTATGACGGCAAATTCTACGTCCCGGCGACGCGCATCGATCCGGATATTCGCCAGGATCCGCTTCTCGTCAACCGTCCGCAGATCGAACGAAGCGCCAAGAAACTGTCGAAGAAATATCCGAACAACCGGCTTGCCGCGCATTTGATCAACAATTGTGCGCTGACTTACGGATGTCCGGCAGCGTTGAATTATCTGCTAAATCGCTGGGAAATGCCATTGCCGACTTCCCGCGCCTGCAACGCGAATTGCCTCGGTTGTATCTCGCTTCAAAAAGATTCCGGCGTCTGCGCAGCCCAGTTCCGCATCGACTTCACACCAACCGCAAATGAAATCATTGAGATTGCCGTTCCGCATCTCGAAACTGCGCCGCTTCCGGTGGTTAGTTTTGGGCAAGGATGTGAAGGCGAACCGTTGATGAATCCCGATCTATTGATCCAGGCCGTCAAAGGCATCCGCCAGAAAACATTAAAAGGCACGATCAATCTGAACACGAACGCCAGCAAGCCGGATGTCGTCCGTCAACTACACATCGCGGGACTTGACAGTATGCGCGTTTCGATGAATTCCGCGCGGCGCGACTTCTACGAAAAATATTATAAACCGACGAACTACTCATATGACGACGTCATGGAATCCATTCGCACGATGAAGGAACTCAGCGGATTCGTATCGATTAATCTATTTGTCTTCCCGGGATTTACCGACCAGCCCGGAGAGATCGATGCTGTGGAAAACCTGATCCGGACTTACAATATCGACCTGATCCAATGGCGTAACCTGAACATCGATCCGGAATGGTACTGGGAAACGATGAATCCGCCCGAAGAGGAAGGGATCGGCATCCGGAATATGATCGAGCGGTTCCGAAAGACTTTCCCAAATCTCCGGCATGGTTATTTCAATCCTTATTTAGGGAAATGAAACTGCGGCGTTTTAGCCGCGGATTTACACGGATTACCACAGATCAAAATTTTGAAATACGCTGTTAAGTGAATATCACAACTTACTCTATTAACAACCGTATTCTGCGTATTCAATAGAGTAGAGTTATTTTTATAATCTTCCGTCTTGATCCACTCAAATCCGCGACTAAAGTTATTCTCTTTTACCGATCAGCGTCCGAAATTCTTCCTCAGTCAGCATTTTTACGCCAAGTTCTCCAGCTTTGTCCGCTTTCGACCCCGCATCCATTCCCACGACGACGAAATCCGTCTTTTTACTGACCAATGAAGAAGCGACAGCGCCAAGACTTTCAACAAGGTCCTTCGCCTCATCCCGAGTCATCGTCGCCAGCGATCCGGTGAAAACGAACGTCTTCCCGGTAATCGGTGACTCTTCCGGTGGTCTTTCTGTGGCTTCGATCTTTACGCCGCCTTCCAATAATCGCCGAACAGTCTGAACGTTCGCCGGTTCGTCGAAAAAATTGCGAATCGATTGCGCGACGATCGGTCCGACGCTTTCAACCGACGTCAACACATCGAGCGACGCCATCTGAATTTTCTCCAGCGAACCGAACGCCTTTTCCAGCACTTTTCCCATGTGTTCGCCAACGTTGCGGATGCCGAGTGCATAAATCAATCGCGCGAGTGTCGTCTTTCGGCTGAGTTCAATAGCGTCGAGAATATTTTGCGCCGATTTCTCTGCCATTCGTTCCATCGTCAGCAACTGCGCTTTTGTTAAAAAGTAGAGATCGGATACGTTCCGGATCAGGCCGACATCGACCATTTGCTCGACGAGTTTATCGCCGACGCCTTCGATATCCATCGCGCGTTTCTCGGCGAAATGCCGGATGCTTCCGCGGATTTGCGCCGGGCAATTGATATTCGCGCAACGATGCTTGGCTTCGTCCTCATCACGAACGACATGTCCACCACAGACCGGGCAGACAGGCGGAATCCGGTAAGGTTTTTCATCGCCGGTGCGACGTTCTGTGATGACTTTTACAACTTGCGGGATCACATCGCCGGCGCGCTGAATGACGACCCAATCGCCAACGCGGATATCTTTGCGGTCGATCTCATCCTGATTATGAAGTGTGGCATTCGAGACGGTGACGCCACCGATCTGTACCGGCTGAAAATGCGCCACGGGCGTGATGGCGCCGGTCCTGCCGACACTCGCTTCAATGTCCAGAATTTGCGTCACTTCCTGTTGCGCCTTGAACTTCCCGGCAATCGCCCATCGCGGAGAGCGCGATTTTATTCCGAGTTCGGTTTGCTGAGCGAGTGAATCGACCTTGAACACCACGCCGTCAATGTCGTAGGAAATCGTATTACGGATGGATTCGATCTTGCGATAAAATGCGACCAGTTCTTCAACGCCGGCACAGCGCTCGATCAGCGGATTCACGCGGAAACCCCATTGCGGAAGAGTTTGCATGAATTCCCAATGCGTCGAAAATGTATGGCCTTCGCATGCGCCGAGCGAATAGCAGAAAATGCTTAGCGGGCGTTTGGCGGTGACCTGCGGATCGAGTTGTCTCAGCGAACCGGCGGCGGAATTTCGCGGATTGGCGAAGAGCGGTTTGCCCTCTTTTTCCTGCTGTTCGTTGAGTCGGGCGAAGTCATCCTTTTCCATGTAAACCTCGCCGCGCACTTCGAGAAGTTTCGGAGCAGGAATTTTATCCCGGCGAAGGCTCAGTGGTATGGAACGAATCGTTTTCAAATTTTGCGTGATGTCCTCGCCGGTCGTGCCGTCACCGCGTGTCGAGCCGGAGACAAAGACGCCGTTCTCATAAACGAGTTCCACCGCCAAACCGTCGATTTTCGGCTCGGCAACGAATACAACACTTTCGTTCGGTGTCAATCCGCGTAGAACACGCTGGGCGAAATCACGAATCTCACCTTCGTCCATGGCATTATCGAGACTGAGGAGCGGAATGCGGTGCGTAACCGTCTTGAACTCGTCCAGCGGTTTGGCGCCGACACGCCGGGTTGGCGAATCGGAAGTGATGAATTGCGGATATTCCGCCTCAAACCGTTCGAGTTCGCGCATCAGTCGGTCATATTCGGCGTCGCTGATCGTCGGATTATCGAGCACGTAGTAGGCATGATTGGCTTCGTTGATCTGCCGCCGGAGTTCATCGATCTTTGCGCTGAAAATGTTCATTAATCAAATTTAAGCGATGTTATCTAAAAAAACACCGAATCGTTTGGAGTACATTAGTAGCTGTCTTTGTGAACAGAGCGTACTGCCCGACCGGATGGGTCGGCCATTTTCCGGAAGGTTTCATCCCATTTCAAAGCCGTTGCCGTACTACAGGCAATGGACGGTTCGAAAGGAACCGTGTCTAACGCCGCCTGTGATGAGAAATGCGATTCGAAAATCTGGCGATAGAGGTATTCTTCCTTGGTCTGCGGGGTCTTTTCCGGGAATTTATATTTAGTCGAGGCCAGTTTCTGGTCGCTGATTTCGTGTTCCGCATAAGCCTTCAGGCTGTCGATCCATGAATAGCCGACGCCATCGGAAAACTGTTCCTTTTGCCGCCAGAGGATTTTCTCCGGCAGGTAGCCCTGGAAAGCGCTTCGCAGGATGTTCTTTTCGATGCGGCCGTCGCGGCACATTTTATCTTCCGGGTTGATCGTCATGGCAACATCCAGAAAATCCTTGTCTAAGTAGGGCACGCGGGCTTCGACGCCCCAGGCAGCCATGGATTTATTGGCGCGCAGGCAATCATAAAGATGCAGTTTGCTGAGTTTGCGCACTGTTTCCTCATGTAATTCCTGCGCTGACGGCGCTTTGTGAAAATACAGGTAGCCGCCGAAAACTTCGTCGGCGCCTTCCCCGGAAAGTACCATCTTGATGCCCATGGCTTTGATTTGGCGGGCCATCAGGTACATCGGCGTCGATGCGCGTACAGTGGTAGTATCGAAAGTTTCCAGATGATAGATCACATCGGACAGAGCGTCCAAACCGTCCTGCACTGTAAAATGCAGTTCATGGTGCACCGTGCCGATATACTCGGCAACTTCCCGCGCCGCAATCAGATCCGGAGCTCCGACCAGACCGATGGCGAACGAATGCAGACGTGGCCACCAGGCTTCCGATTGGTCATGATCTTCGACGCGCTTTGCGGCGAATTTCTTCACGATAGCCGCTACGAGCGAAGAATCCAATCCGCCGGAAAGGAGCACAGCATACGGCACATCCGACATCAGGTGCGTCTTGACCGAATGCTCGAGTGCTTCTTTAAGGTGCTGAACATCAGTCTGGTTGTCGGCGACGCTGGCATATTCCATCCACGGTCGCTGATAATAACGGCGCGGTTCTTCCATCCCGCTTGCCAGGAAATGTCCGGGCGGAAAAATCGCGACCGACTGGCAGACACCCTGAATAGCCTTCATCTCGGACGAAACGTAAAAATTGCCGTGTTCGTCATGCCCCGTATAAAGCGGGATGATACCGAGATGATCGCGGGCGATCAGGTAAGTGTCCTTTTCGCTATCGTAAAGAATGAAGGCAAACATCCCGCGCAGGTCGTCCAGGAATTCGACGCCTTTCTGCTGGTATAAGGCCAGGATGACCTCGCAGTCGGATTTGGTTTGAAATTCATAACCGCAGGTGATCGTCGCCTCCAGATCGGCATGATTGTAAATCTCACCATTGACTGCCAGCGCATGCGTTTTAGCGGAATTCAACAAGGGTTGGGCACCGGAATCCACACCCACGATGGCCAATCGTTCGTGCGCCAGGATCACGTTTTTCCCAACGTAGATACCGGACCAATCCGGCCCTCGATGCCGTTGTAGTTTAGATTGAGCCAGCGCCTGTTTACGCAGTTTAGTCTTATCCGTTTTTATATTGAGAATTCCTAAAATACCACACATTCTTTTATCCTTTATTTATAAGTGAAATATAGCCCATGAATGATCCGCGTACCGTTTGGAACGCAGTGAAGAGCTCATTTCAGATCATATTCATGGGATTTCCGTTTGATTCTTTCAGTTCAATTCATTTTCAGTATTCATTGCGGTAGTTATGTTATGGAAATTATTCTGATTTGTCAAGGAGGGAATGTTCGGTTAATTAGGTCGATTCGGTCGATTAAGGATAAACCTAATCAACCGGTATTCTGACTGCCATACAAGATCTTATGCGAATTCACCCGGGCGTTTTTATGACCGAGCAATAGTGCCGCGGCTTTAATGGTGAACCATTCCAATGAAAAGATGAAATCGATCTTTTCCCACATGTGCACGATAACGATCCAGATCGCCCAGATTACCATTATGAACACAAAAATCTGGGTTCCGCCCCAGTGCAGGACGGGAATCTGGTTAACATACGAGACGGCGGTTTCCCAATAGTGTTCAAAGATCATGTACACGCCCTGTGCTACAAAACATTCCATGATATAAATTGTCAGGGACACAATACTGAAACGCCGGATCGCCAGCGTTTTTTCGACCCGGCGCTGTCGTCGCTCTGGCCGACAATAATCATAGTGTCCAAGCATCAGAATCGTTGCAAATGTCATTGCACCGAGATTCATCACCTGCACCATGATCGGGATATCGTCGGAAACAATATTGCTAAACGGATTTTCACTCAGTAGACACCAAAGCAGGAAGAAGACCAGTGTCACGCCAAAAAACAGTACGGCAGACTGACGAATTTTCTTGAACTTTTCTTTGTAATGAATTGCTGCTCCGATAATGGCACCAACATAACCGAACCCGAGAATCGGAAAAAAACGAAAACGTCCCATTGTCATTTTACCAAACATCATAAGTAGTAATTTCAAGTCACGTTTGGTTAGCGCGTCAAAGATATAGGGTTTTACCGCATGTACGATCGGCGTGAATGCAAACCAGATCAGCGTAATGATTGCCAGTCCGATGTAAATATGCCGGGGTTTGACGACGTTTGTCTCACCATTTACCGGCTTCTTGGCTTTGACCTTATTGATAACGAATAAAATGAAAACCGGTACGATAATGCCGGTCAACGCGATCGAATCCAGCGTATCCGCATAGTAACGAATCTTGAAGTTTAAAAGGCTAAAGGTACCGTTATAGAAAATGCCGCCTTCAAAAATGAATACCACTATCCGGCTGATGAAAATCAATAATATCGCGGACAGAACACGCCGGAGTATGTAAGCAGAACTTTGGTTCGGGTCTCGCTTGTACACACGCAGAAAACCATACGCGATATTCGCACCGGTGATCAGGGTAAATATCGGTCCCCATAACGACAAGATTATCACGGGCGCAAGCATGTATAAAATCTCTACCGGAATCGCGGATATTAGCGGAGCGAACAGCGAAGGATCGTTCTTCCCGATCTGGTAGATCAACGCGTGCATCGGTATTAAAAACAGGATGGCGATGCCTTTGACGATATCGAATGTATAGATTCTTTCCCAGTCCATTCCTATCCCTAATCAGATAAGGCTCACCACAGAACGCATGGAACACAGAGTTTTAAGATCCATCATTTTATTCCTAACGGATGAAAACTCTCTCTATCAAGACTAACCGCAGGATTCAGGTAGCAGAGATTATATCATCAGGCATTGAAGCATTTTGGTTTAGATCAACCTCTGATTAACCGTATCCAATACAATCAATCCCACTTGACTAGTGCCTCAATGACCAATAACGTTCTACTTCTGCTCGATTGCTTTGTTCTCCATCAACTTGATGAACGGCGTAAACAGATCGATCGGCACTGGGAAGATAATGGTTGAATTATTTTCCGTAGCAATCTCCCGTAACGTCTGGAGGAAGCGCAGTTGAATGGTGACAGGTTGTTGATTCAAAATATTGCCAGCTTCCAGTAATCGTGCGGAAGCCTGAAATTCGCCTTCGGCGTTGATGACTTTGGCGCGGCGTTCGCGCTCGGCTTCTGCCTGTTTGGCCATGGCTCTCTGCATTTCCTGCGGCAGATCGACGTGCTTGATCTCGACCTGTGAGACTTTGATGCCCCACGGATCGGTGTGCGTGTCGAGGATCGTTTGCAGTTCGGCATTGATCTTGTCCCTGCTGGAAAGCAGATCGTCGAGTTCCTGTTGCCCGAGAATGCTTCTGAGGGTCGTCTGGCTCAATTGTGATGTGGCATAGAGATAATCTTCGACTTCCACGACGGCTTTGTTGGGATCGATGACACGGAAATAAACGACGGCATTGACCTTGACCGACACGTTGTCCTTCGTGATAATGTCCTGCGGCGGCACGTCATGGACGACAGTTCGCAGACTGATTTTGACCATCTTATCGATGCCGGGGATGATCAGGAAAATGCCGGGACCTTTGGCACCGACCAAACGACCTAGACGAAAGATGACGCCGCGTTCGTATTCTTTCAAAATGCGGATCGAGCTGGAAAGAAACAGCACAATCAAAACGACAATTGTAATGGTGGAAATGGACATGTTGCACTCCTTTTTATGTTATCAAATCACGATTCAATTAAGATCTTTTCGACTTTCAGCGTCATCCGGTCAATAGCCCGAACGACGATGCGGCTTCCTTTTTCGATCGGTTCACTCGAAACCGCCTGCCAATATTCACCATGGACGGCGACCATTCCGCTCCGATAAACATCGGTGAATGCGATGCCGGTTTCTTCGAGCAAACCTTCCTTCCCGGTCGTCGGTTTCCGCTGGTGCGTTTTGACGGTCAACATCAGCGCGACGACGAAGAATGCCGCCGAGAAAAGCACGATGGGAATAATCACGGACAGCGAAATGGAAAACAGCGCCTTGGGCGCATTGGTTACATCGATCAACATCATGGAACCTAACAGCATAGAAATTATTCCTCCGATCGTCAAAAGTCCGAAACTGACGATCTTTACTTCTAAAATGAATAAGACGATGCCGACTACGATCAGCGCCAGTCCGGCATAATTGATTGGCAGAACCTGAAATGAGAAGAAGGCGAGAATCAGAAATATTCCACCCAGCACACCGGGAAAGATCGCGCCCGGATTCGCGAATTCAAAATAAATGCCATAGAAACCGAGCATCAATAGTAAATAGGCGACTGTTGGGTCGCTGATGATGTTCAAAATTTTCCGCGCGATGCCTAACGGTCGGACGACGATTTTGGCATCTTTCGTGTGGATTGTCTTTTCGCCGGTGGATAGTTTGGCGGTCTTCCCGTCCAACCATTCCAGCAGTTCATCCATATCTTTAGCAACGAGATCGACGATGTGCTTCCGAACCGCTTCGGTTTCCGTTATCGACACACTTTTCCGGACGGATTGCTCCAGCCAGTCGGCATTTCGCCCGCGTTGTTCCGCAACACTACGGATAAAGGCGACCGCGTCGTTGGTCACTTTTTCCGTCATCGTTTCGGTTTCGGCGGAGTCAGGTTTTTCTCCACCTAATCCGCCGCCGCCCATCGTGACCGGATGCGCTGCGCCGATATTGGTACCGGGCGCCATCGCCGCAAAATGCGCCGACGCTGTGATGAACACGCCTGCCGATGCAGCCTGCGCACCACTCGGAGAAATATAAATAACGACGGGCACTTTGGAATTCAGGATGTCTTTCATGATATCACGCATGGAAGTCATCAATCCGCCGGGCGTATCCATTTTGATGATCAGACACTCGGCGTTATCTTTTTCTGCCTGTAAAATATTATCGTGAATGTAGGACGCGGCGACCGGATTGATGACGCCGTCGAGTTCCAGGACATGCACTTCTGCGGCTGAAACGGTCAGCGTCATCGCCAAACTCAGCAAAAGGATCGGGATTTTCTTGACCATTCTCAGATTCCTAAATTGATAACGAACGTCAGAACTTACGCAATTTCGCAATCAATTTAATGACTTTCGGCTGGATTCTCCATCTTTTTAACATGGGGAACCAGTCGCACGCGATGCGGTTGCTGTCTCGGCGATTCGGCAGGACTCGCAACGACCGAATAATCGCCGAATTCGACGAGGATGAAGTAAAGCAGATATTTACCGGTTGTCGTTTCACGATCGAGATCATAAACGTAACGCCCCATCCGGTATGCCATCGGCTGTTCCCTGAACATTTCCCACCGGTCATTCCGGATGAAAATGCTCACTCTCCGAATTTGCTGATCGTTACTCTGAACGATACACTCAATCGAATCCGCCTGCGCATTTTTAAGCGAATCCGGCGGCATGTGAAAGATTCGCGGCGCTTCAGTTGCAGTTAAATACTGTGCCGACGTAATGAGGCAAAACAACAGTAACCAACCGTGGATTCGCATCGATCAAAAGGTGATTTAGAAGAGAATCGCCAGAGATAACGCCAGACGGTCTTCGGTATATTTTTGCTGGGTGGTTGTCTCGAAATACGGATAGAAATTAGACAGATTGCCGAAACCACGCTGATAAGAGCAACCAATGATGAGAGATTTGTTCAGAATGGTTTCAACATTAGCGCCGATGACATGATAATATTCTTCGTCGCTGTCTTCAAGTTCGGCATAAGGTGACTGCACAAGGCGGTAAGCGAAACGCGTCGAGAATGAATTTCCGAACGGAATGGCAATGGAGGCGCTGACGTCCGTCGTATTGCGCAGATTCCAGTATAGATCGCGGTTGATGGCGGTTTTATCTTCCAGGAGATCGACTTCGATCTTCTGCCAGTTGTGGAAAACGAAGTCCATGCCTAATGTAACTTTAGCGATCTTGACCGCGAAGTTGGTCCCGATTTCCAGTGGATAGCGGGATTTATACTTGAAGTTGTAGGGAGACAGATAAACGGTTGTTGTGTCATTGTCGTCGTTATATTCTTCAGTAATTTCGCTGACTTCGTGAACGGATATATTGAGTGGCGTCGATACACGCAGTCCGAGTTTATAATTCTCTGACTGATAGCACAGACCGAAATCCGCGTTGACACCGGAATAACTGGGTTTGATATTTTCTGTATAGATAATGGAACTGACGCCGAGCGTGTCGTAGATATCATTACACGTCTCGGAAGACAAATATTGACGTTCGCCGTTGTAAAAATTCACCGACATGCCCATGTTGAAATTCTTCAGAAACTCCACTGCGCCAGCTATCCGAACGACATCGATCGATCCGCTTTCCCGAACGTCATATTCCAGATCGGTATCTACAACATGCGTGGTCTTGTTACCGTCGTCATCTTCTTCTTCAAAAGTCGTTCCGGTGACGCCTTTGCAGGTGGCTGACGAATAATAATATGCCGCCGGAGTATAACTGGCGGACAGTACAAAACTTCCCTGAAAAACCGGCACCGGGTAAGCAAATCCGATATAGTCGATGTAGAATTCGTTCGACGATGCGGAATATTCCTTGCCGACATCAGCCAGCGTGGATAATTGCCTGACCGAAATTCTCTTGCCGGTAATGCTGGCCTTCGGGCGTTTGATGTTGGTCAGAAAAGCGGGATTGTATTGTGTTGACGAGATATCCGTAGCCAGTTGGGAATTGTTCAGCAACGTAAACGTAGAAGCGCCAAAGCCGTAAACACTCCAAAAAGGACGAAGCGCTTCACGGCTCATCACCTCATCGAATTGCTGGGCAGAGCCGGTTTCAGGAATAAGAAAGAACACGATCGCCAGAACTGGTGTAATCTTACGGAATACGGACATAGTATGACTCCTATTTATGATTTTTGGATGAACCGCTCGATGCCTTAGGCGAAGAAGAACGGCTCGAACCGGAAGAAGAACTCGATGAAGAACGACCGCCGGAATTGGAAGATGAACTACTCGAACTGGACGACGAACTACTGGAGCTGCTGGATGATGAAGGCGGGTTATAAGATGAGTTGCTACTGCCGGAACTACTGGAATTGTTAGAATTGTTGGAACTGCTCGAGGGTGTTGACGATGAACTACCGGAACTCGAAGATTTCGAGCGCGATGAAGATTGTTTACTATTCGAGGAGCGGCTCGAACCGGTATTCTTGATATAAGTTGTCTTGGTACTTGTGCGTGCTCCGGCACTCTGTCGAGTCACTGTGGCTTGATTCTCTGCCGGAACTAACGTCGTCTGAAATCCAACGACGGACTCACCACTTGAGGTCTTACCGGAAGAGGCACTTTTCGTACTCCAGCGGGCTTTTTGCGAAGTGGAACCGGTTCCGGTTACAGTCGTGACTGTTTTTGTACCGGAAGCTGATGTAGAACTGCTGGCTTGAAAAGCCGTAGGCATGTAGGAAATTGTTGTTTGAAAATCGGAACTGCTCCCTGTGTTAGATCCTCGGCTGGGACTGACCGAAGTTTCTTTAGCCTCCCAATCGGCTTTTTTCTGATCGCGTCCTTCGGCAACTGTTTCTCCACCACCGCCGTTGTTATACCAGTGACTGTGATGGTCGTGATAACCACCGCCACCGCCCCAACCCCAACCGTAATAGTAGGGATCGTAATAGCCGCCGTAATAACCATAATAGGAGTTATATCGATAATAATCCCAATCGTAAAAAGGATCGTAGCTCCACGGATCGTAATAACCTAAGAAATAGGAATTGTTCGGATAATACCCGTAGCGATAAGAAAAATACATCCTTGGATTTGTGCTGTAACCATACCAAAGGTTGCTACGCTGAAAATCCTGATAAGCATCCCTGTAACCCGCGTTGTAATCGTTCAGGTATGATGAATCGAAAGCGTAATTTTCAAAAGACTGATTGTCCAGAATAACTGTATCGGATTCCGCCTGTTCGTAGATTTCCTGACGGACAATCGGTTCCGTAAATTTAGTATAACAACCGGAAAGGAAGATAACGCCGGTCAACATTGCCCCAAAAATCAAAAGGTTGCGTTTCATTTTTTGCCTCTCTTTCATCGGTTTAAATTTACTCATCTGCTTCATCGACTCCAAGTTACTCACATTTGTTTGACAAACGAATTTACTAAAAGGTTCCATTTTATTTTTTCCCCGAATGAGGATTTTTCCCGGTTATGATCAAATTCGCCGGCAACATCCGGATTCCATGCTTCGTTTCCAGAATTCCCCGAATGACGATCTGACGATCTCGCAGGTTTTCCGATCCGCGAATCGGAACGCTCATGCGATTCCAGATATTCGTTTCGAGATGAGAATAGATCAGCGAGTCGCCCCATTCGATCTCATTCGGTGTTGTGGAAATCAACAATTGAAGTTTGACGTTTTCTTCCGGTTCCGGGAGATTGTTCCGCAGATCGATAAGAATTTGACAGTCTTCGCCGGGCGTTAGGATTCCATCCTGATCTTCATCGACGAAAAACATCCCGGCGCTGAATTCGGAAATTGGTGGTTGTTTCTTGGATATGACCGAAACCTGTCGCCAATCCGGAGTGGGCAAGACCTGAATATCGAACTCCTGGCTGTCTTCCCCGCCGCGATTGTCCGTGACGGCGACATTAAAGTGGAAATAGCCCGTGTCGGATGGAAGCCAGATCAGCATTCCGGTCTTTTCCAGCAACTCCGCGTTCGCCGGTCCCAAGATCATCGAATAGCGCAGATTATCGTAAAGATCGATCTCGACCGCCTGAACACGATACATAAATAAATCCTTGTCGTATGTCTTTTCCGGCGGCTCCGAAATGATTCGCGGCGGATTGTTTCGGCTGATCGGTTTAAAGGTTCGTTGCGGCAATTCACCGATCTTTTTCACCGGGAAGAAATAAGTCCCTTTGGCAGGTGGTGATTGAAATATGTCCGCGGAATTGATTCCATCGATAACAACATCGGCGATCGTAATATTTCCGGTGAACATTCCGGTCTGCAGGTAAGGTGTCCGAAATGAATTTTTATCCGCCTGATCTCCGACATAAACCACCCGGTTTCCCTGTGGCGACCAATGCACGAATTGCGCATAATTGCGAATAGCGTCCTTGGCTTTCTCATAACCGATGACGACATCGGTGACGGTCGTATCGCCAGACCGGACGCCTGAAACCGAACCGTTGGGATTTGTCAGCAGAAATAGTTGCCCGCTCGGCGAACAGGTCATGGAAATAACCGGTGCGTAAAATTGAAAAATTTGCGTGATGAAAAGGGAATCAATCGGCGATTGGTTGATACGGAAAAGCCCCTGCCGGATATTTTCGATCCATGCGACCGAACTCTGGTTGGGCATAAGGATTGGATAGGAGTTCCCCGTCAGATACGATCTCGTGATTTCACGGTTTTCACCGGAAGGAATATTAAACAGGTTTAAATTTCCGTCGATGATGTTTGAATATAAAATCGTCTCGCCGTCGTTTAGAAAAGTCGGCGAACTTCCGTAAACCGGCAATACCGTGACGGCTTTTGTGTCCAGATTCATAACACTCAGGTGGCGTGAAAGACCTTTGCTGAAAACGATCTGCTTCTGGTCCGGTGACATGGCCGGAAAGTACAGATCGTCGTCGGATTCATATAATTTTTCCGGCGCGCTTCCGTTCGTGGCAATGAGATAAATACAGTCGGAATAATCGCCGCCGAGCCGACCGTTAAAAATGATCGACTGCGCGTCGGGATTGAATCGCGGAACGATAACATATCCGGACTGAACCTTCTCAACCAGTATCCGCAGATTAGAAAACCAGATCGTTGGCCCCTTTTCACTCTTGCGCGGGGCGCAGGTCATAAACACAAGTGCGCTTAACCAGATAACCGTGACCTTTTGAAGTCGCATCGAGAGATTCCTTATGATTTCCTAGAGTTGTCCATCTGAAAAAGTTTAAGCAAGTCTTCCTTGATATTCAATAGAAATATTATCGTACGATGTGTTTATTGCCAGCATACTTCCGATAATTCAATTTGTAAAAAGCCCCGGTGATTCTGTATATTTGCTTTCGTGAAAAAATTCGTCCGAACCACCGTAAAAAAAATAGTCGCTTTCAGCGGCGGTTGGATTGGTGCGCGATATATTTACCGAGAATTGATCTTCCCGTTTTTCTTCTCGATCGGCGTCGTGACGTTCATCCTGCTGGTGAATTTTCTCCTGAAATCCGTCGATCGGCTTCTCGGAAAAGGATTGCAGTTCAGTATCCTGATCGAATTTCTGTATCTGAATCTGGCGTGGATCATCGCCATGTCGGTTCCTATGGCGGTTCTCGTTGCATCGCTCATGGCTTACGGACGTCTCGCAGAAGATAACGAGATCACGGCTATGCGCGCCAGTGGCATCAGTTTTTTTACGATACTAGGACCGGGAATCGTTTTCGGCACAGTGATCGCCGTACTTATGGTCTATTTCAGCAACAATATTCTTCCCGATTTCAACCACAAGGCGAGACTTTTGGCTGGAGATATTTACCGTCTCCGACCCGGTCTGACCATCGAGCCGGGATATTTCATGGATGATATTCCAGATTATTCGATCTACGTCAAGTCGAAAAAGGGCGAATCGCTCCGACAAATCACGATCTATAACAAAGACCAGTTCGATACGCAGACCACGATCTACGCGGACAGCGGTTTTCTCGCCGTTGACGGCAACACGATCCTTTTCACATTATTTTCCGGGCAAATCCACGAACTCAATCTCGAGAATATGGCCGATTACCGACGCATCGATTTTAAAAAACACAGGATCGCGATTCCCGTCGATAACATGATGCTGGAACGTCGAGACACCGCCCGAAGAGGCGACCGCGAAATGAGTATCGCATTGATGCGGAAGGAAATCGCCAAGTATTCGGAAGAACATAAGAAAATCCTTTACAAGATCAACAAGCTCACGATGAGCGAACTGGGACGCAAAGCGCCCGCAAAGATGGAAACACTGGAGAAAATCATCGAGGCGGAAAAAATAAAAAACACCAAAGCATTACCGCCGCTGCAAGCAATGCAAAAGAATGCCAGATTAAATACGTTGAAAAATCGCGTCAAAGGCGAATCGGGACTGGCTTTCAGTTATCAGAAACAGATCAATAAATATAACGTCGAAATTCAGAAGAAATTCTCGATTCCGTTTGCCTGCATCATGTTCATCCTGATCGGCGCGCCGCTGGGCGTCATGACACGGAAAGGCGGTATCACCGTCGCCGCGACATTGAGCATCGCGTTTTTTCTGCTCTATTACGTTTTTCTCATCGGCGGTGAAGAACTCGCCGACATGGTGATCATTTCACCGTTTTGGGCGATGTGGACGCCGAATCTCATCATCCTGATCATCGGCATTTATCTGATTTATTACACATCTCACGAACAGAGAATTCTGGATTTTCGCAAGATATTCCGATTTTTCACTCGGAAAAAATAGGAAGAGATTTATGATTCCGACTGATTTTATAGAAAAAAAGAAAAACGGACTGGAACATACGCCGGAAGAGATCGCCGATTTCATTACCGGTTATGTCAAAGGCACGATTCCGGATTACCAGATGGCCGCTTGGCTGATGGCGGTCAATTTTCGGGGCATGACAGACGCCGAAACAATTACGTTGGTCGATACGATGATGCGGCCGGGCGAGTTGATCAATCTGATCGACGTTCCGGAATTTAAAGTTGACAAGCACAGCACCGGTGGCGTTGGCGACAAGGTTTCATTGATCCTTGCGCCATTGGCGGTTTCAGTCGGATGCGTCGTGCCGATGATCTCCGGACGCAGTCTCGGACATTCAGGCGGGACTCTGGATAAACTTGAAAGCATTCCCGGTTTTAACGTCAATCTCTCCCGTTTAGAATTCGAAAATCTGGTGAAAAAGAACCATCTTGCGATGGGCGGTCAGACGCCCGATCTCGTTCCCGCCGACCGAAAAATGTACGCTCTGCGCGATGTAACCTCGACCGTCAAATCCATTCCGCTCATATGCGGAAGCATCATGAGCAAGAAAATCGCCGAAGGCATCAACGGACTTGTCTTAGACGTCAAAACCGGCAACGGCGCGTTTCTGGCGAAATATGAAGACACCCAACAGCTTGCCCGCCAGTTGAAAAACGTCGGTGAATATTTCGGCTTGAAGGTCGTCGCGCTCCTCACAGACATGAATCAACCGCTCGGAAAAAACGTCGGCAACTGGTTAGAAGTAGCCGAGTGCATCGATGTCCTGAAAGGCGGCGGTCCTGCCGATCTCGTCGAATTGACGCTGATCCTTACCGGCTGGATGATGATCCTTTCCGGACTCGAAACCGACCTGACTCGCGCAAAAATGACTTTACGCCGGGCGCTCGATTCCGGCACTGCTTACGAAAAATTCCTGATGATGATTTCCGCTCAAGGCGGCGATGTTTCGCTAATCGAAAATCCCGAAAAATATAAGAAAGCCAAATATATCGCGCCGGTTCTTTCGGAAAAATCCGGCTATATCTCTCACATCGAAACCACGTCGATCGGCATGATCTCGCTGGAACTCGGCGCCGGACGGAAAACACTAACCGATGTCATTCAGCCGGAAGTCGGACTTGTCATCGAAAAGAAGTTGGGCGATTTTGTCTCCGCGGGAGAACCGCTGGTAATCGTTCACGCGCCGGACGAAAACGCCTTCAAACAGGCTGAATCGGGCATTCGGGAAGCCTATGGTTTTTTCGAGACACCCATCGCTCCACCGCCGCTGGTTTACGAAACGCTGTCAGCCGAAAGCGGCAAAATTTGAATCCGCTCCCGATCGAAATGTCGGAGCAAATGTTCAACTAAAATCGCTGTCGGCAAATATAATGATTGATAGTTCGGATCGCTCTCCCGGCGACGCAATTCCGTCGGTGAAAGCATGTATATTTCAGCAATGATCTTTTGAACATCGGCAAGCGTCAGGAAGATTTCCCGATCGGCCGATTTCTCCATTTCCGGATTCGCAAACTTCCAAAGCGCCATCGCCGCGTCGCTGACGCAGAGACATTTTCCCGGGCGGGAAATCCAGCGAAAACGTTCCAACTCATCCGAAATATGCTGCCGTAATCCGATCAAATCTTCCGGCGCCGGCGACGAATTCCGTAAAAATCGATCTGAAAGACGACACAACCCCAATTGCAACGTCAGGATCATTTGAATATTCCGCTGCGTTCCAGCGTCGATATGAAAATCGCCTTCGCCAAGACGAACGACACAGAAATCTTCCTCGCACGGCAGGAAATCGACAGTCAGGAACATCCTGCTTTCCGTTTCCGGCGTCAGCATTTGCGGCGACGGAAAGCCGCGGTCTTTCAAAAACAACCGCAGATTCCTCAGCGTCTGCGATTCCGCCAGACAACCCGCGGCAGTCACGGTTATTGAATCGAGTTGGTATTTTTCCGTCTGTCGGATAAAATCGTCCAGAACGCTTTCCGCGCGATCCTGAATCTCAGCCTGTTCATCCCGGTTGGAAAATTCAACGGCGGCAATTCGCACAATTTCCTTCGTGAATTGCAGAACCGTTTCCAACCGGTCGATCGTTTCAACGATTTTCAAGATCATCGAATAAGCGTCAATGTGAATGGTTGCGGCAATCATTTATTTACTTTCCGCCGAACGTAATCGTTCTGCAATTCACGGAGTGCATCCGTGGCGATCCAACGCGCGCTTTTCGATTCCGATTGCACGAGTTTCCGGGACAAATCCAACGCCTGCCGGTTCAGCACGAGATTCCGTTTGCCCATTTGTCTCAACGCCCAATTGACCGCTTTTTTCACCATATTCCGCTCGTCGGTAGCGAATTTTTCAATCAATTCCCAAAACGGCATGAAGGCTTCGTCTTTCGCCCTTTTATCGCTCACCGCCAGCCGCGCCATCAGGACGAATCCAGCACGCCGCACAAACTCCTCCGGGCGCGCCGCCCATTCAACCGCTTTCTGCCACGCCAATGGCGATTTCTCGAACAGGTTCATGATACATTGATCGCAGATTTCCCAGTAGTCGAATTCGACGACCCATACTTCCATTTGCGCTTCGGTCAACTGCTTCGGATCGTCGATCATGCTCGCCAGAATCCGCGTCTCGCGAATGTTCTCGTTCCAGAGAAGCGCCGCTAACGAGTGATCTTTCCCGATCTCTTTCGCCAGGGCGCGAAGCGGCGGAATGCCGACGCCAAACGTCTTCCCCGGCGTGATGCCGAAACGCTCCATTCCGGCGATCGCCGACGGATTCGACAGCGATTTCAGCCGCTTTAAAATTCCTGCGAACTCGAGATTTTCTTTCACTTGAACTGGATTCGATTTCGTCATTTTGACTCCATTTTTTCGTCCGGAAGAAATTAAGATAGAATACTTTTCGGCGCAACCGTCTTCTTGAAAAATCAGTTTCGCGGCTTGAACCGGATTGAGTAAGTTTTCATCGTGAAAAAAGCCATTTGCCTCATCCAGCCGCCCATCGAAGATTTTTACGGAACATCGATCCGCAATTACCCGCTCGGTTCATTATCCGTCGCCGTTGCGATTCGCGAATTTCATCCAACGCTGATCGACTTGCGGAATGCGAAACCACGCCCGGTTTCCATTCCCGCCGTATTAAAAAATGTTTCGCCGTTCTATCATCCCAACAATGCCTCGCCGTTTTCGCTGTACAAACGATTCTACCGCTTTGGACTTTCAGACGAAGAAATCGCACGACTAATTCCCGGCGGGTTCGACATTTTCTTGATCTCCGCGATGTTCACGACCTACTCCGAAACGATTTTTCAACTCATCCGGCTGATCCGTGATAATAAGCCGTCGGCTGTCATTATCGTTGGCGGCGCGGACGCTTCCGTCCGGCCGGAAAATCATCTTCAAGCCGGCGCGGATTTCGTCATTGCCGGCGAAGGCGAAATCGCTGCGAGATGTCTTCTTGACGAATTGGAAAAGACGACGCCGAACTTCGGATCGGTTCCCAATCTTGTCTGGCGAAATGGAAATAAGATCGTTCTTAATCCCGTCGAATGGATCACGGATTTGGACGCGCTTCCATTTGCTGATGCACAAACGCCGGGAACGCCGAATTATTACATGAACGGCAAACGCCACGCGATGATTCTCACCAGCCGCGGCTGTCCCAACCGGTGCGAATTCTGTTCGATCCACCTCACGATGGGCGACCGCTACCGAATCCGCTCCGTCGTGAACATTCTCGATGAGATGAGTAAAAAGATCGCCGCCGGGATTCGCTCTTTCGATTTCGAGGACGATCATTTTGGCGGAAACCGGCGCTGGTTAACTGAATTTCTGGACGGCGTCATCAAGCGGTTCTCGGAGTTTCACATCTCTCTTCAGGCGATGAATGGCATAACAGCCTCGAATCTGGACGCGGAAATATTGAAGAAAATGAAACAGGCGGGATTTTCCTCGCTGAACGTTTCATTGGTGACGCCCGGCGAAACGATGCAGGCAAATCTCAAGCGACCGTTCGGAACTAAGAAATTTATCGAAATCGTCAACAGCGCCCACAGTATCGGACTTTCCGTCACCGCTTATCTCATCATCGGACTTCCGGGTGAAACGTCCGCGGAAATCCTGAACGCGATTCTTCTTCTCGCAGGTTTGCCGTGCCTGATCGGTCCGTCACTGTTTTACCTTGTGCCCGGCACGCCGGTTTTCGACCGACTGCAAGATTCCGGAAAAGTTCCGGATTCCACGCTTTGTTACCGAAGCAGTTTTTATCCGGTTGAAACACCGGATTGCGACCGGCTTTCTGCCATGACGCTTTTCCAAATTTGTCGTATCGTAAACTTCTTAAAAAGCCTCGCCGACGACAGATTTCCATCGCTCGAGATTGATTCCGACGACGATAAAATCCACATTCCAGAAGGCGTCTCCGGCAAGGAAAGCCAGAAACTTTTAGGTGTTTCGCTTATCCGGCGATTATATCATACAGGAATTCTCTACAGAACCGGTAAAAAACAGAATGGCGCTTATCCGCTCGTTCGGGAAAAATATTCTCCGGAATTGGTGCAATCCTTTCTAAATCATGATTGGAAAATCTGCGGCGTCCGGTCGGGAAACACGTTCACAAAAGCGGAGATTGGGATAATGTAGTGGTAAAGTTGGGATAAAGTTGGAATCCTCGACTTTCAATTTGCAATTTGAATTTATACCAATTCATTTGTAGGTTTGACCATGATTGTGACAGGTGAAGGAAAAATGTCAAACGGTTTAAAAGCCAAAACCGCAATGTTCACGATCTTTCTTATCCTTGCCACAGTTCTCGCTATCTCCTGCCGCGAATGTCCGACCGAACCAAAAGAAGATATGAATATAAAGGTAGAATTGCTACACCACGATTGTATCTCCGCCTTGCTGAAAGTAAGCATGGAAGTGGATAGCCTGAAGTATCACCGTTTCTTGCTGGAAAATGCTGACGATACTCTCGGAGAATATGGCTTCCACGGTCCGGATACGGTCATGTGGCTGACGAATCTCTCGGCCAATGCGGAATATTCCCTGATCGCTTACAGCCTGAAAGACGGCGAGAAGCAGGAATGTTCCGACACTGTGCAATTCACTACCATGACACCGAGCACTAAACAATTCACGACTGAGGTCTCCTGGTTCAATACCAGTTTCTGTCATATTAATGATGTCTGGCTGTTCGATGAAAACAATATCTGGGCGGGTGGAAGATTCTCATATAATCATGATGAATACAGTATTTGCATTTATGATGGTCATGAGTGGATTCCACAAGAATCATCAGAATTAATGCCTGATATTATTGGTATGTATGCCTTTAATGAACAGGACATCTGGGTATCGGCATGTATTCCGGATCACTACAAAGACAGTGTCTGGACACACTATGATCTCTGGAATATGGGAGTTCTGCCGTCTGAGCGTGCCATCGGGGTTTACCAGATCTGGGGTTCTTCGCCGAATGATGTCTACTTCGTAGGAGATTCGGGCGCGGTCGTGCATTATGACGGTCAGAATTTCGGCGTCATGGAAACCGGCACAAAACTTTACATCAAGGATATTGACGGAGATGAGTATGGCAATGTAGCCATTCTGGCTTATGACCGCTCTGGCTTCGAGAGTCAGGTGCTGGTCTTAAAAGATGGTCATTGGCAGAGCATTTTACATTCCTACGATGTGTGGGGTGATCTTTCCAAAAATGATTGCGGTTTTATGTGGTGCATGGATGTTTTTGATGGCTTCGTCTATATCATGTCGTGGCAGGGAATGATCAAATATCATATATCGACGAATAGCTACACAGTGATTAGTGCCGAAATCGATGCTAATGATATTGATGTCGTTGATTATAACGATATCATGGCATTTTCCGGTTATGATATTAATTACTATAACGGCGTTAGTTGGACAAAGATTATTGAAGACGATGGTTCATATTACTGTGGGCGTTATAATGGAAGCATAGGCTGTATGGCCGGCTTCAGTTTTTGCATTGTCAGACTAAAGTAAAGGAGTCTGAAATTAAGTTTTGTATTTATCGTTCCGCCAAATTCTCAAACCTGACAATATTTAATTGACAGATCGAAAACTGGTTTTTTCATAAATCTCCGCTGTTAGAGTCCCATTTCGGTCATCAGTTTCTGAACCAGCAGATCGCCGACTTTCGTGATGGCTTTCGATCCGGCGTTTTCCTCGGAGTTGCCGCCGTTTTTGTCCTCGACCATATAGTTCCCGACGACCGTCTGTTTCTGAATGTTAAAAACCTTCAGTGTACCGCGCGCGCGGCCGATGTACAATCCTTCCTGAATTTTGTTGATCTGACTGGAGGAAATTGTTCCGACGATCACCAAATCCGCGCCGGTGTTTTTCGCCGTCTCGTAAATCATTTCCGGTTTACCGGTTTCAATCTGGTTCGGCGTCAACTTTTGAAATAAATCATTTTCCACAACGGTAAAGCCCGCACCAGTGAATTTTCCCATCAGGGCATTTTCGAGATACGAAATCTGTACCGGTTTGCCAACATTCATTTCGATGATCTTCACGACAACGCGATTTTCCGGCAGAAGATTGAACGTATGCTTATCCTGCACGATCTTGAATTCTTCCGGAAAACGGACTTTCGCCTGAATGACGATCTTACCCGCCGACTCGACGTTTCGGACTTCGCAAACCGCGTTGCCCGACGCGTCCGTTTGTCCCTGCGGTGCAAACGTCGCCTTACCCTGCATCAGTGAAAAATCGACCGGCAAATTGGGAATCGGATAACGTTTGGCGCCTTCTGTCCAGAAAACCGATACGGTCAGCGGTTGTTCCAGAGCCGCACCGAGTTTGACCGGTTGTTTCTCGCCGGAACCTTCGATCGTGATGCTTCCCTGCATCGCGTCAGCCAATGCTTTAAAACCTTCGTTGAATGCTTTGATCTGAGAAATAGTCGCCGGCGAAAGACCGGTCAGCGATAATATCGGCGTAAAATTTGTCTGCGCCTCCCGAATTTGTTGGATCGCGAGAAATACGTTTCCGCCGCGCGCCAGATCGAGCGACTCAGTGAGTTGTTTTCTGCCGACGTTCATCGTTTCATCCGTCATTTCCTTCATGAACGCGCGGTGAGATTCTTCGGAAAACGGAACGAGCACGAAAGCCTGATACGAAATTTTCGCCTTTCTTCCCGAGCCTTCCAGCCATTGTTCGACGAATACTTTTTCGGGAGAAACCGCGATGATGGCTTTGGAAATGGCCTTCACACTCGAACTCATAAAAGCATCAACAGTGGTCGTTTTGCCGGATTTCTCGATGATGGAATCTTTGGTTTCGCTGTCGATGATAACGCCCAGCGATTCGATGATCTGCCGTTTGGCGTCGTTGAGCGCGTTCGTCCGCGCTTCGGCTTCATCAGAATATCGGTTGGACATGCCGACGAAATAGCCCGGCAATATTTTTTCCGTCCACGACGGCCGCGCCTCTTTCGTCAATCGTTTTTGTGCGAAAACCGTTTCACCGGAAATCAGCAGAAACAACGTTGCAATCGCTAAAAACCGGAATAGTTGAACAGGTCTGAAGTATAATTTTTGTCGAAACATATCATCTCCATTTCATGATTTATCGATTCTGTGGTAAGAATAAATAGAAAATTGCTGATTTTCAATGAAAATATTGGATAGAGCTTTCCAACTTTTAATCAAATTGGTTATATTGTGATGCAAGATATGAAACCGATCGAAAACAAGTCCATTTTCTGCTCCGAACACGCCAAACGGAAGGATTCGATATGAAAAAGACGTGGTTCATCGCCCTGTTCGTACTGATTTTCGCCGTTCAGGCGACGCCTCAGTTCACAAATGTAACGGTTGAAATTTCCACCGATCGCATGCCGGAAAAAGAACGGGGCGACCTCAAAACGCTCGAACAATTGATCCCGGCATATTTCAAGAATTACATATGGATCGAAAATTCGTACGGCATCGACATTCCGCTGAAGATCAGCATGTTCCCGCAAAGCGTCAATATGACCGGCGCCGAACGCATTTTCACGGCACAAATATTCATTTCCAACGAAGTTGCCGATAACCGGTTCTACGAAAAATCGTTCAAATTCGTTTACAACACGAACGATCCGATCGGGCATATCGAAATGGCGCATTCCCTTCTCAGCGTTCTGGATTTCTATGGATGGATGATGATCGCCGCCGAACTTGACACATACGATCCGCTCGGCGGCAATAGCGCTTACGAAAAAGCCAGAGACGTTGCTACCCGCGCACAGGTTTCCGACAAAGCGTGGGGCTGGAAAGACCGTTTAACGGATTTCGACGAACTGCTTCGGGTCAGAAATTATCGCCTGAGCAAATATGCTTACTGGATGATCGTCGATTTGATCGATCAGGGAAAAATGGATGAAATTTCACCGGCGATCGATCGTTTTCTGAATAACCTGACGGCGATGTTCGATGAAAACGCCCGCGAACGCTACACGCATGTTTTTTTAGATGCTCATGCCCGTGACCTGATCAGAATGATGAAAGACTTCGGAACAGCCGAACAGATCGACCGGCTGATGGCGCTCGATCCGGACAACAAAGATACATACCAAAAAGTTCTTAACGAGAAATAATCGCCGTTAACGTTTCAGCGCGGCGCAGGTCTTTTTTCCCAGCAAATAATAACCCAGCGCGGATGAACCGTGATACAATCCCTGTAATATTTCACTGTCACTTTTTCGGCGAATCGAAGCGACGGTTTTTCGCTTCCGGTAAATGGCTCCGGGATGCGCAAGAATCCAGCCGTGCGCTTTTAAGATTGCCCACACGCGCCCGAAATCGCCTTTCGCCAACGAAAAAACCAGCGCCATATCGTCCAGAGCGATCCGTAACGGAGTCAGATAAAGCGTCAGCGGAAGGCGGTAATTTGAGAGAAACATCAGCAAACTGTTTCGATGATTGAGATATTTTTTATACGGCGAATCGGCTCCGAGCGTATATCCGGAGCTATGCCAGACGACGGCTTTGGGTTCGGCGACCACCGAATATCCTATTAGTTGTAAACGCCACTCGAGATCGATCTCTTCCATGTGTGCGAAAAATGTTTCGTCGAACAAACCGGCATCGATCAGCGCTTGCCTTCTTGCCAAAAATGCCGTTCCGGACGCCCAGAAAATTCGGTTCGATCCGGAATCGTATTGTCCGTCGTCCGATTCGATCGTCTCGAACATTCGCCCTCGGGCGAATGGGAATCCGAACATATCCATTTCGCCGCCGGCGGCTCCGGAATAATCGAACAAACGACGATTTTGGTATGAAAGCAATTTCGGCTGAACGACAGCGATTTCCGACGACAACTGGATTTGCCGAAGCATGATTTCGATCCATCCCGTTTGATGGATCGTATCGTTGTTCAAAATCAAGACAAATTCCGCGGTCGCTTGACGGATTCCCGCGTTGCACCCGCCCGCGAAACCATAATTCTTATCGAGAGAAAGGATTTGAACTTCAGGGAATTCCCGGCCAACCATTTCCGCGCTGTTATCGGAGGAAGCGTTATCGACGATAATAATTTCTAAAGGCGTATGGGTCGAGCGAATGAGCGATGTCAGGCAATCCCGAAGGATTTCCACTCCGTTATAATGCGGAATGACGACGGAAACAATTGGTCTTGATGTTGTCAAGCGTTCTGAACTTGTCGCTTATCCTTTTTTACCGGTCTGGCGGGCAGGTTTGGATGCCTTCTTCTTCGCTTCGTAGGTACTTTTCATCGCTGCGGCGCCTTGATCGTCCGGATGCGCTTTCAGCCAACCGTCCAGAACCCGGATAGCGCCGTCCATATTTCCTATTTCTTCATAAGCCTTGACGAGCAGACCGGCAATATCCGGACTATTTTTATTCTCGTTTTCGAGTGGCTCCAGAATTTCCAGCGCAGCCGTGTAATCCTTCAGTGGCGAGATAAAAACGCTGGCATAACGGATTTTATCCTGAGTCGTCTGTTTGGGCATCGCCATCAGTTCGTTCAGGCGGCGGATGAGCTCTTCTTTTCTTCCGCCTTCATAATAGAGCATTCCGAGCTGCAGGTAGATTTCCTTGTTGCCGATCGGCAGAACTTTTTCCGGCAATTTGGTTTCCATCGAATCCAGAATCGCGGCCAGTTCCACTTTGTCTTTCGTCAATTGCGGTGAAACGTTGTCCCGACCGCTGACGCTTCTCTGTATCATCCGGTCGCTGCTGTATAATTTTTCGACTGCCAGTTGGAAATATCCGCTCCGGTAGTTACCGACGAGTTTGACGATATTGTCGTCAAAATAAACGTTCGGATTGTCGAGATTCCGGTAACGATAGACGTGGTTGAGATTGTGTTCCAATTTTTCGACACTGACCCGTTTGACCGCCTGCGGATGAATTCGGAATGCTAATCCTTCCATCTGAAGGAACGGATCCATGTTCAACTTATTATCCTGAGAAACGGTGACGGCATAATAAAAAGGTCTCTGCCATTGGTTCGCCTCGAGGAGTTGCATGATCATGATATCCTGAACGCGCAAACCCTGTCCCATAATCGTCGGATCGAGTTCCCATTTCAGCGGCGGGAGTGAACTGTTCGGCGGCGGCGTCAATCTGACTTCGGTCTTCTTCCAAGGAATGACGCCCAGATTGTCGATGTCGGCGTCGGTCATTCCGCCCAGCGAGAGTTTTGGTTCGATGTCGCGGAGTTGCTTGATATACCACGGCGTATTGAGAAGGCTAAGATTCACGACTTTCACATCACGCCGGATGCCTTCGACTTCCTGAAGATACCAAAGCGGAAAAGTGTCGTTGTCGCCGTTTGTAAAGATGACGCCGTCCTTTTCGCACGTCTGGAGAATATTGTATGAATAGTCCGACGCGACGAAATTTCCTCTCCGGGAATGTTCATGATAATTGGCGCGCAGAAGATTGATCGGCAGAACCAGAATCAGAAGTCCCGTACATATATATGTCAACGGTTTCCGGAGTTCTTCTTTTTTCAGATTCGTGAGATGGCCAATGAGCGCCGATGCGCCGATGCCGATCCAGATTGCAAATGCGAAGAACGAGCCGACATACGAATAGTCACGCTCTCTCGGTTGCGGATCGTCCTGATTCAAATAGAGAACGATCATTAAGCCGGTAAATAAAAACAGCGCCAGCACCGACAGCGCTTTGTTCCTATCCTTCCCGAAGTGGATCATCAACCCGTAAATCCCGATGAGGAACGGGAACGGCAGGATAAATTGCCACGGATTAACTTTATCGACTGCTCTGCCGATGAACTGCCAGTTGAAATAGCGAACGTACATATAATTGATCTGGTAGTTCCAGAAGTAATTCCAGGTCGCCTTGCTTTGTGAAACGCCGGGTTTTTTATATTTATATTCGGCTTCCGGTTTCCATTTCGCCCGGTCGAAAATATCCGTAAATGACCGTTCGCCGTATTGTTCGCGCTCCAGATAAGCGACTGCCTGATGTGTCGTTTCGGGATCGTTCTCATCAATTCGCGGATCCTGAGCGCTCCGGATGAAGATCGTCATGTAGGATGAATATCCGATAATGATCAATACTAGGCACATGAGTCCGAGAGATAGCAGATTATGCTTTTTCATGATCGCCCAAACCGTAACGCCAAAAACGGCAAAGATCGCCAGCGCCAAGACAATCAGGCCATATTTGTCCGCGATGGTCGGCAAGCCGCGAATAACGCCGCCGTTAATAACCAGAAAGACGGCAGATGCCGCGAAAGCCATTAGTACATTCTGCGCATGTTCTCTCAGGCGCGGTTTGATCGACTTTCGGTACAGCGGGATATAGATGCCGAGAAATGCCGCAAAGGTCAACAAGGCTTGTATGGTAAACGATACTTTAAAATTCAGAAAAAACAGGAAAATCAACCCGACGGCCACAACCCCGATAAGCAGGTCAGCGACCAACCACCCGAGCGAAGAAATTTTCGTTCTTTTAAAATAAATGATCAGCGCGATGAAGAAAATCGCCAACAGATTCAACAGGTGAATTCCTGTCGCCAAGCCCATGATATACGCGATGATGAGCAGGTAGCGTTCGTGTCCCCGCTGGTCGGATTTTTCCTCCCAGACAAGCGTCAGCCAGACGACGATCGCGGTTAAAAATGTGGAAAACGCATAGACTTCCGCTTCGACGGCGTTGAACCAATGGCTGTCGGAATAGGCGAACGTCATCGCGCCGATAAAAGCGCCTGCGTAAACGGCTAATTTGTGGAGCGGCTGTTGCGGATTCCCCCAGCTTTTTAATAACTGAACGATGATGAGAAAGAGAAACATGACGGCAAAAGCACTGACGATCGGCGACATCAAATTCACACGATAAGCAATATCGGAACTCGTCGGTATCATTGAAAAGAACCGTCCGATGAGCAGATAGAGCGGACTGCCCGGAGGATGCGGAACGGCGAGCGTGAACGACGTTGCGATGAACTCGCCGCAATCCCAGAATGAAACTGTTGGCGACATCGTATCAAAATAGACGATAAAGCTGAGCAAAAATGTCAGAATCGTAAGAATCGTCTTTTCCTTATTTTCTTTAAAATAACTCATGTTTTTCCTTTGACTTTCCAAACACCTTCCGTTCACGTCTCAGACGGAGATTCGGGTTTATTTTTTTCTATTTTTATTTTTTCTTCGATATAATTCATCTTCAGTTCGGATAGCGAACGTTCCAGAATCTGTGTTTCGACATCGGTCAGGTTGCCGTGTGTTTTCTCTTTCAACATTTCGATCATGTCGATCGTAAAAGAGGCTTCATCCAGATTGACCTCGACTTTAGCAGTCGCCGGATTCTGCCGTTTACCCAAATAAATCCAGCCGCTCGCAACCAGCGATTGGAGCAAGCCCGCAAAGAGCATCTGGTTCTTATCCATTTTTTCGTTCGCCATCTCGTACCTTAAAGAATGTTGACAAAATCCATATATTCGGAATAATTGGTCAGCAGGTGATTCCTCACCCGTATATTTTCCTGCTTTCTGAGATGCGGATCGGATTTCAGCAGGTCGAATGCTTCGCTCCGCGCCACTTTCAGCAGTTCTTTATCAGTTATCAAATCGGCAATTTTCATTTTAGGAAACCCGTGCTGGCGCGCGCCATAGAACTCCCCGGGCCCGCGTAATTTAAGGTCTTCCTCAGATATTTCAAAGCCATCGGTCGTCGAGAGAATTGTCTGCAGGCGGCGCTGTGAAATCTCCGTCCGTTTACGTTCTACAAGAATGCAAATGCCATCCGTTTTTCCCCGGCCGATTCTTCCACGCAGTTGATGGATTTGCGTCAGTCCGAACCGTTCTGCATTTTCAATGAGCATCACCGTCGCTTTCGGATTGTCCATTCCGACTTCAATCACGGTTGTACTCACCAGAATGTTCACGGTTCCGGCGATGAATTGCCGCATGATGTCGTCCTTTTCCGCCGGAGACATTCCGCCGTGCAACAAAGCGAGTTTAAATTCGGGAAAAACGCTTCTTTGCAAATATTCGAATCCCTGCGTTGCGGCTTTCAAATCGATCTTTTCCGATTCCTCTATGAGCGGATAAACGATGTATGCCTGATAGCTTTTTATCACCTGATCGCGAATAAGATTATAAGCCTCGGCAATGCGGTCTTCATTGACGAGTTTCGTCACGATCTTTCCCTTTAGAGACGGCATTTCGTCCAGAATAGAAACATCCATGTCGCCATATAATGTCATGCTCAGCGTTCGGGGGATTGGCGTCGCAGTCATTACTAAAACGTCCGGATTTAAACCTTTGCCGATCAGCGTTCCTCTTTGTAGAACACCGAACCGGTGCTGTTCGTCGATGATGACAAGCGATAGGTTTTTGAATTCCACGCCTTCCTGAATCAGCGCGTGTGTCCCGACAACAAGTTGTGCCTTTCCAGACTGAATGGATTGCAGAATTTCGTCCCGTTCGGCCTTTTTCTGACCACCGATCAGCACGGAAATTTCGATTCCGATCAAATCCGCGAAGACCTTCAGATTTCGGTAATGTTGTTCGGCAAGAATTTCCGTCGGCGCCATAAAAGCCACCTGAAAACCGTTGCCGATTGCAATGCTGGCGCAAAGCAATGCGACGATTGTCTTACCGGAACCGACATCGCCCTGAAGCAGGCGATTCATGACTTCGGACGATTTCATGTCGTCCCAGATTTCGTGAACGATACGCTTCTGTGCGACGGTCAACGCGAAAGGAATTTTTTCGTAGACCTGCTTGATCAGCGGACCTGCATTTGGATATTGAAACGTCTTCCGGCTCGCTTTGATTCCCGCTTTTTTCACACCAAGCATCAACTCGAGATAAAATAATTCCTCAAATTTGAAACGAACCTGCGATTTTTCCAGAATTTCCTGCGTTTCCGGAAAATGGATTTGCCGAAATCCTTCGTTGATGCTCAAGAGTTTGAGGCGCGATATTGTTTGAAACGGCAGAATTTCGTCGAACGCCCACTCAAATTCATCCACGATCGGACGTAAAAGCCGCCGAAATCCGCGACTGTCCAGTGCGACTTTTTTCAGTTCTGCCGTTGTCGGATAAAGTGGAATGATGCGTGCAGTGTGTAGCGTCGAATCCCATTCGGCGGTTTCCAACCGATCGTAATCCGGATGAACGAAACGCGGACCGTTGAAAAACTCCACACGGCTATGCATCGCCACCAGATCGCCGGCTTTAAAAACGTTCTGGATATATTTCACGCCGTTGAACCAGATGCATGACATCAGGCCGGAATCGTCTTTGATAAAAATCTCGTAAAAACTGCGCCGTGCGGTTCTTACCAATCTCTGCGTCGTCACTCCGCCGACGATTGTCGCCTGTTCGCCGACTTTCAGTCGGTTGATCTTCGTGATCGTGCTTCGGTCTAAATAGCGACGCGGAAAATAGTAAATGAGATCGGTAAATGTACGAACGCCGACCTCCGCCAGTGCTTCCGCCCGCTTGGGTCCGACACCTTTGACATATGTGACCGGTGTATCGGGTTTGATGGAAGGTCTTGGAACAATCGTCTCCGGCAAATTTGGCTCCCGACCGGCTACCAGCTTCTTTGGAAAGTGTAATTGACGGTCACGCTTTTTTCAGCAGGTACCGTTAATGGAAAAACCAGCCATAGATTGCTTTTTTTCTGGTAAGGATGCGATGATTTTTTAATGAACCAATTGTTATTGTGAAATTCCAATATTTCAACCTCAATCTGTTCTGTCCGTTTGTTCGCAATCTCGATTTGAACTGAAACCACCTCTGATTGCTCTCCGATTTTCTGGCGATCAACCACGATTTTCTTGCCTTTGACATCGAAGGCCTTGCCGACAGTCAAGTCGAGCGTATCATCTTTCGCCGTGTGTTTAATGCGATCCTCGCCAACGAGTTGAAGCGTATTGTCCACATCTTTTTTAAAGATGCGAAAAACACCTTCCGGAAGCGGAATGCCGAGATGATTATCCGCCGAGTTAACCAGTTTAAGATGGACTTCCAGCGGCGATTCTATTTCACTCTGTGCAGAATTTTTAAAGAGATAAACTTTTTTCGCACTCGCCATCACTTCATCGAACATCGCAATCTGTTTGATCTCCCGATCCTTGATTGTTACCGGTCGCTGAAGTTCGTACAGATGGTAATCGAACAACCCGCGCTCTTCGAAAGGTGCTTCGGCCGCTTTTGCAATAAAACGCACTTCCCGCGTTGCATCCGCCATGGCGGCACTTGTTCTTCGGGCGCGATTGATTGTTCCGGCAACGAGTTTCATCTTGGCATTCTCATAGGTTGCGCCGGACTGATTATCGAGCGATACCCATGAATTGAGCGTGAAATCCTGATCGTTTTTCTCCAGAACCATCAGATATTCTGCATGCCAACTCATCCCGGATGTCAAATAACTGATCTCTGACTCCATCGAACCACCGATTTTTGACGAAAGAAGCCACTGAAGGGTCGGTTTCAGGATCAGGCCGGACGGCAAGGACGGAAAATCGTAATCGGAGATGTTTTCGGCGGAAGCGATCTTGATGCCGCCATTTTGAACCTGTAAGACGAGATTGCCACCATCGTACTGGAGCAATTTTCCATTAGTCTGCTCGCCGGATTTGGTTTTGTACGTAATCGTCTCACCGATATACTTTTCGAAAATTTTATCCGAGTTGACCAAATCGTACAAGAAATTCTGTTCCAGAACTTCGATGGCGTCGGCTTTACCGGGAAAGGTGATGCGCACCGAGGTCGGATCGACGCTGGCCGGAATTCCTTCGACTCGAACTTCCGATTCGCCTTTTGTTATATCGAGTGTGCGTGTCTGGAGAACGAGTCCCAGATTGTCATTGTAAACGGTTACCTGCGTGGATTTTATAGGCGACGCGGCGAAAATCGCCATTGCCAAACCGAACACGGTCAGCAATAAAACGGAAGTTCGCATCAGATTTTTCATACGTTCCTCCCCTGATAAATGTTGAATGAGTTAAAAAGTCCAGCCGCAGATTAATCGCTTAACGCGGCGAGACCCGCTTTCAATTTGACCAATTGTTCTTTATTAAACGCTTCCTTTTCACGCTCTTTTATAACGACTTCCTTTGGTGCTTTGGCAATGAAAGAAGGATTCGAGAGTTTGGAATAACTGGCTTTCAATTGTCCTTCCAAGCGTGAAATTTCCTTTTCAAGGCGTACTTTTTCACCGGAAATGTCGATCAATCCTTCGAGCGGAATGAAAAACTCAGCGCCGTGAATGATAACTGCCGATGAAGGATGCGGTCTCTCAAGTTTTTCTGAAACCTTAATATCGCTTGCCTTGATTAAATTTCGGATATATCCGGCGATCATCGGATCGTCCAGAAGTTTGACAGGAATTTGAGCGTCCGTGCCCCGGACAACCATCCGAATCGCGGCAGACGGCGGAATGTTCATCTCACTTCGCGCGGTTCTCAACGCGGTAACGACTTCCTGCATGACTGCAAATGTCTCGTCTATCATTTTCGCCTGCACGGCAGTTTTTGCTTTCGGCCAGGACGAAATGATGATGTCCGGCTCATCGTTACTTTTAATCTTCTGATAAATCTCTTCCGTAATGAACGGTGCGTACGGATGCAGTAATTTTAGAAAATTTTTCAAAACATAAACAGCGACGGCCAGCGCAATGCGTTTTTCTTCCGGAGATTTTTTATAGAGCCTGTCTTTGATGAGTTCGATGTACCAATCGCAGAAATCGCTCCAGACGAAATCGTAAATATTCCTTGCGACTTCGTCGAACCGGTACTTTTTCAGATTCTTGTCCACACTCCGAATCGTATGATTAAGGCGGTTCAATATCCACTTGTCGGCAAGTTCCAGATTCAGGCGATTCGGCTCGAATTGTTCGTTCAGAATCGTTTCGTCGTTGAGATTCATGAGAATGAAGCGTGAGGCGTTCCAGATTTTGTTCATGAAATTCCGCCCGACTTCGAGTCGCTCTTCGGAAAATAAAATATCCTGTCCTTGTGGTGCGATGAGCATGACGCCGAATCTCAGCGCGTCGGCGCCGTAACGATTCACCAAATTGATCGGATCGGGCGAATTCCCCAGCGATTTGCTCATTTTCCTGCCCTGAATATCGCGAATGATGCCGGTAAAATAAACGTCTTTGAACGGAATGTCGCCCCGAAATTCGAGGCTCGCCATGATCATTCGCGCCACCCAGAAGAAAATAATGTCCGGTGCGGTCACGAGATCGTTGGTCGGGAAAAAGGCTTTCAGATCGCGTGTTTCGTCCGGCCAGCCCATCGTTGAAAACGGCCAGAGCCACGAACTGAACCACGTGTCGAGCACGTCGGTATCCTGCCGGACTTTTCCGCCGCATTTCGGGCATTTCGCCGGATCTTCGGTCAGCGCGTCCATCCAACCACAGGCGTCGCAATAAAAGACCGGGATGCGGTGTCCCCACCAGAGTTGGCGGGAAATACACCAATCCCGGACATTGCTCATCCAGTGTGAATAGGTTTTATACCAGCGTTCCGGGTGAAATTGAACCTTTCGCGCTTCCACGACTTTCAGAGCCGGTTCGGCGAGCGGCGCCATTTTGACGAACCATTGCTCGGAAAGATACGGCTCAATCATGACGCCTGCGCGTTCGGAATATCCGACGCTGTGCGTATAGTTTTCGACTTTCTGGAGTAAACCCAGCCGCTCCATTTCCGCAACGACAAGAGTTCTTGCCTCGAAGCGATCTTTTCCTGCCACGAGTTCACCCGCGGTTTCGTTCATTGTCGCGTCGGGATTCATCACGTTGATCTGCGCTAAATCATGACGAACACCAATCTCAAAATCGTTCGGATCGTGCGCGGGAGTCACTTTCACCGCGCCGGTTCCAAAGGCCGGATCGACAAAATCGTCCGCTATGATCGGAATGACGCGATTTTGAATCGGAAGAACGACATTTTTCCCGACGAGATTTTCATAACGTTTGTCTTTGGGATTCACGGCAATGGCAGTATCACCAAGCATCGTTTCGGGACGCGTCGTCGCTACGACGATAAAGCCGGATTTGTCTTCGAGCGGATATTTGAAATACCAGAGATGTCCCTGCGTTTCCTTGTGGATCACCTCTTCGTCGGAAAGCGCCGTCCGCGACGCCGGACACCAGTTGATGATGCGTCGTCCGCGGTAGATCAATCCGCTCTGATACAGATGAACGAATACTTTCCGGACAGCGTGGGAAAGTCCTTCGTCGAACGTAAAACGCTCGCGATCCCAGTCCAATGAACACCCGATTTTCTTCAGCTGGTTGATGATGATCGATTTGTGTTTCAGCGCCCAATCCCAGACGATCTTGACAAATTCCTCGCGGCCGTAATCGTAGCGGGTCTTTCCGCTCTTTTTAAGGTTTTTCTCGACGACGTTTTGCGTGGCGATTCCCGCGTGATCGGTTCCGGGCAACCAGAGTGTTTCAAATCCCTGCATCCGCGCATGACGCACCAAAATGTCTTGAAGTGTATTATTCAGAACATGCCCCATTGTCAGGATTCCCGTTACGTTTGGCGGCGGAATGACGACGACATACGGCGGTTTATCGCTTTCGGGATTCGCGTGAAAATATTTATTTTTTATCCAGTAATCATACCAACGCGATTCGACATCGGATGGATTGTACGTTTTTCCTAAAGGTGCAGTCAAGGATTCCTCTTTTAACTTTCGATCATTAAACTAAATGCAGTTGTGAGTTTTAAAACGTTTTGGTTCGCTTGTTTGAGACGGCGACTCAAGACGCGGGCGATGTTTTGCATAACCTGAAACCCAATCGCGGGCTGCGCATGGCAGATTGCAAAAAAGTCCTCACTGGCGATTCTTGCAAGAATACAGACGGAAAGCGCTTTGACAGTTGCGGTTCGGCGATCGTCTACGCTGAATAAACTCATTTCGCCGAAAAACGGATGCTGTTCACTGGAGAGCGCGAGAATACTTTTTTCGCGCGTGTCAAGTTGTACCGCGCTGGTTTTTAGCGTCAGTGCCTGGGAAATTTCGACCTTTCCATCAAGCAAAAGCAGGATCGAATGGCCGGGAGTTCCTTCCTGTAAAATCAGGTCGCCACTCTTGAACTCAATCATTTTAATCACAGCGCAAAAATGTTGAACCTGTGCTTCGGTCAGTTCGCCGAAAATTTCAAAATGCAAAAGTGTCTTTGTGTCAATTTGATTACAATTTTTCTTCATTATTGGATGACTATGGCTTTTTCGTTTTCCTGAATCACATATTCATCGTCGGGGTTGAGATTCACGACGACTTTATTCTCATCGCCCAGCGTCTTGCCCGCCTCCTTCAGTTTCTTCTCGATGAAGGCGTCCAGATGCGACGTATCGGCTGAGAGAAAATCCGACAAGCCGATCGATTCCACCTGCGCGAGAAGTCCAATGACCAGAACGTGATGCTGACTGCGAAAATAATCGGACACTTCACGGAATTTTTTCCCCTGAAATTTCACCGGAATTGGCATCGTCACAATCATATTTTTACTTGTCGGACTGAGTATTCGACCTAAAATATTGGTCAGTCCCGGCTCAAGGATATTGCTGGCAACAATGAAATCCGCATACTGATCGCTGACGATCACGTCGTCGGCGCGGGCGCGTTTGACATGTGCCTCATTTTCACGGTTCATAATAAAAGCGATGATCTTGAGCTTGGACGACATTGATCTGATCGTCAGTGTCGCGAGAACCGTCTGTTCATCGGCGTCCGCCGGCGATAGTTGAGCGAGATTCGGCAGTAAAATAGCGATCTTGGCGGCTTTGATATTCGCGCGTTCCAGCGTTGCCGCTCGCGTGTAGTCGCCGCGAACGAACTTGACGGAATACTTGCGGAATTTGTCCAGAACGGCATTGACGCGATCCTCTGGAAGTTCACTGACCAAAATCATCTTCGGAATCTTATTCCCGGAAAGCGCTATGAAGGTATCGACGATCGATTCCGCGCGGTTATTCCAGCCGCAAACGACGATGTGGTTTTCATATTTGATTGATTCCAAGCCCTGGTCCTCCCTGATTTTCTTTGAGACAAAAATTGAAGAGATCGTCGCCGTAATTAGCGATAATAACGATATTCCTGAAAACATCACAAAAATAGCGATCAATCGTCCGCCAAGAGATTTTGGGGCAATGTCGCCGTATCCGACGGTAAAAACCGTCACGAACGCCCACCAAACCGAATCGAAAAGATTACCATATTGATCAGAATTTTGAGCCGATTCAAAATAGAACACACCCGACGCGGCAACCAATATCAAAATACTGAAGACGAACACAACCCGGAAAGTCGTGGACGAGAGTATAGACTTGATAAAGTCAGATATGTTCAAATTCATTCAAATCCTATTCATAATTACTATCGCGTAGAAATATTAATCAAATTACACTATAAAGTCAACGACGGCGATAGATGGAAGTATTTATAAAAACTTTAGACAATCTCGGCAGTTGTCCTCGATTTTCTTATAAAATTTCGCCAAATGGATACCATCAACCAGCGCATGATGTACCTGAACCGAAAGCGGTAGCAGGATTTGCTCGCCGTTCCGAAAATATTTTCCCCATGCAATTCGCGGTACGGAATCTGTCGGGTGCATGTGAATCGGATGAGAAACACTTGTAAACGAAAGCCACGGAATCGATGTGATATAGATCCGGTCGTCGCATCCTGGTTCGTCGGCAATGACCGGCGCGTTTTTTACGGATAACGTCGCCGCTTCGACATTTTGAAAGAAACGGCTCACATCCGGATTGTAGTCTGCCGAACAAAAACTGAAGACATCCGTTTCCGCCATTACGGTAAAAGAAGGATGAACGATCTCATGTTCAACGACCGAATCGCCGCAAATCCGATAACGGAATTCCTGAATTTCATTCGCTGTCCGCATGACGATATAAAGAATTGCGTGAAAAACAGATAAATGTTTTTCCTTCGCGACTTGAATCAACCGGGAAATATCGGCATTGGCGGTGAGGCAATAATGCGGATAATCGAGATTGCGAAAATACTCAAAATGCTTGCGTCTCGCCCACTGAGAAAGGTCGATCGTTTTCATCTTCCGTTCATTCTCCGATCCAACTAACGATATATTCCGCGTCTCTTGCAGAAAGATTCTCAAATTGCCAATTTTCCCATTTGCCGCGCAGTTTGATTTCCTGCGTGACCGTTTCGAAATGAAACATCGCGATTCCCAGATCGACTTTTTGAAGATCGATCTGGCGTTCGGGTTTGATATATCCCGGCGTCCGCTTGATATAAAAATGGTAATGCGGCTTTCCGATTTCTTTGATAATGCGCCACGGCTGTTTGTTCGACGCAGACGGCGCCCAGCGAACCATTTCCAGCGGAAGCGAATACTTTTCAGCAACCTTTTCATCCAGCGGTTTGGAAAAATCGCCGTCGAAGAACAACTCTTCCCAACTTTTTCGGCTTCTCGAACCGGTGCCAAATCGAATAATCTTTTCTCTCAGCGTTCGGTCGGATTCCGTATAGCCGACCGGTGTTACAGCGGGAATCATCTGCGAATCCGGTAAATTCAGCGCCTTTGCAAACTCGCCGCGATTGAACGTTCCGCCTAACCAACAGGTCCCTAGATTCAAATCGGTCAGAAAGAGAACGATTCGTTCCATCAGATAACCGAAATCGACGTATTCCGGATCTGTCACCGAAATCGTACCGACGATAAAAGTCTGTGCACCTCTAATAAAACCGTACGTGCCAAGTCTGACTTTTTCATCTTTGGATGTTTTTTCTATTAGATAGAAATGCGGTTCGCTCCCAAAGAAACCCTTCTGCGACTGTGCAAGGAATTGATCGATTTTCTCGTGAACTTCAATCTCGAGCGGGCGGTTGAAATAGCTCCGCCACGAACTTCGCGCTTTGATCAGATCGACTGATGATTTTTGAAAAATCATAGACGTTCTTTCATCTTAAATATTGGTTTTACAGACATATCTCGCTACCCGAAAACCAATTTAAGCGGAAAGTCTTGATTTAGCAACGTGGTTTTATGCGATTACCTCGATGTCCACTGAAACTGATGCGGCCATTCCCCGGTATTTGTGGAAGGAATTGCCGTATGGCAAACAATGCAGGCGTTCGGTACATCCGGATTCGCGCCACCGTGTTTCGATGCGAACTCTTCCATATCATTTTCGCCTTTTGATTTGTCATGACAAGCGCCACAGGATCCAATCGTTTTCAAACTGGACTGATATTGAAGAGCCTGATAATTATCGCTTGCCTTATTGGAAGGAATCATGGCATGCGGACTTCCGTGACAGGCCGCGCAGTTCATCCCGCCATGTCCAGAAGCATTCCGGTACAGAACCGTTCCGATGTTTACCCCGGCAATGTTCGTCGAATGGCACTTTATGCAAGCAGGTTCATCGACCCAAGGTGTACGGGTTCCTGCGGTAACTCCGCTCGCGACCTGTGCCAACGTCCCGTGGCAAGTAACGCATTTTCCATCGGCGGCAGTGTGCGCTTTGCTCCGCGTGCATTGTGTCTGGTCGCCGGGATGACAATCGTAGCAGACTGCGCCTTCCGTTGAATGTTTGCCATGAATCGCTTCCGACAAATATTTCCCGGAACTTCCTTTCCCGGATGTTCCAAGCGCGGGTGAGCCATGACATTTCGCGCAAAGAACCGGTGCTATTGCTGTTAGTTTTTGTCCGCCGACTTCTTCATGTTCATCTAAAATATTATCAAAAGCCTGCGTTCCGTGGCACTTTTTACAATTGATTTCGTCGGAAGTCGGAACAGTGGCGCGCGTCGTCATGAGCACTTTTTGGTTGGCATCTCTAACTTTAATTTCGGCTACCTGATACGGATTCCAATGTCCGCTGTCTTCAACCGGTGTTACGGGTATTCCATCCGCAACAAAGTGATCGCCATCCAAAACCATCTGACCGGAAAGACCGTTACTGATAGCGGCATTTCGAAGATTAAGCCCCTTATCCTGGGCAGGTGAAACGCCGAACAGTGCCTGAGCATTGTCCCAAAATTGGGCAAAATTCCCGCCAAAATCATCCGTCTTACCATAAGAGTACGTATTGTTTAAAATCGCATATTCCACCGTGATTCCTGTCGTTACAATTTCGGGACGGAGACCGCGTTTAACGACCTGCGCCCAGAGATTATTATACGGCGGTAGAATGACTGCTTTGTCATAGGTCGGATTCAGGCAGTGCATTCCAAGATCGTTCCATGCGAAAACGACATATTCAGCATCGATGGTTTTGATTTTTTCTTTCTTTGTGCTCGGATTGGAGCAGGAAAATAGGAATGACAAAAAACAGATTTCTAAAATTAGGAAGACTTTTTTCATAACCAACTCATTTACCGATCGATCAACTTCACGATTAAATTCTATCTAATCTATAGAAAATTATCAAGATAATTTTATTTTCTTATGCATAACTGTGCAGACCGCTTAAAATGAACGTCACACCCAAATATGTGAAAATCACCGAAAGTAGAGCCAGAATCACGAGAACGGCTTTTTTGGTTCCGGTCGATTTCCTGAGATGAAAGTAGAATGCTATGATAAAAATATTGACCAACGCCCACGTTTCTTTCGGATCCCAAGCCCAGTAATTTCCCCAACTTCTGTACGCCCAAATTCCGCCGGTCGCCATCCCGATATTCAGGAATAAAAAGGCAATTTTGATTTCGGTATCCATCCGATTCACCAGTGAAAGATCGTCTTGTTCGGGATTTCTCCACCGGCGAACCAGCAGAGTCGCCGCATAGATAAATCCCAAAATCAATGCCATGTATCCAAAGAAATACGACGGAACATGAATGTACATCCAGAAACTGTTGAGTGCGGGCATGAGCGGTTTCGGCATCTTGTACGAAGTCGGCATAACCAGCGCTGTAAGTAAAAAAAGACAAATAATCGCCAGAATTAACCATCGAATGTCTTTCGGAAATTGTCGCTTCCAAAATACTAATCTCAGCGATAGAAGAAACGATAAAAGCAGGAACGTTTCGTACAGATTTGTAAACGGCGGATGCTGTGCGGCAACCGACCGTAAAATCAACGAGAAAAAATGAAAAACGATTGCAACCGTTGTAATATACCAAAAGATTTTATCTGAAGATTTTTTAAAGAAACATAGAATCATTGCAGCGAGATAAATAAAAATACTCAATATTAGAAAGGGCGTTTCCATCTCAACCTCGTCCTTCAGCCGGTCGTTTCCAAAACGCCATGATCATCGAGAAAATGTACAAGAAACCGAGAATCGCCAGCCACTTCACGCCAACCGGCCGAACGATTTCGATGATACTGATAAACCGGACACCTAACGGAATGATCCTGACAATTTTTCCATCAGCCTGAAACGGCCGATCCAGTGGAGGACGTAACTCGTCATTACCCATCGACATGATGAATTTTTCTGTATGATCATCAAATGCAACCAACGAAACGGGCATTCCGTCCACATCGAATGTGTCTCCGAAAGCAATTTCAAACGGCTTATCATCGATCAGCACGCGGAAATAGAATACACGATCGTAAGAATTCTGATATAATCGGAACTTACCGACGCTTACCGGACGATTGATTGCCAGATCGACCGACTCGATCTGGTTGATCACCAGATGACTGATGTAATTTTTAGGAGCCGAAGTTCCCGCATGAGTTGGAATTTCAAACCGCTCCAACCGAATCGTTGCGTCGTCTTTTTCGGGTAAATTGTCAACAAATGACGATAAAATTATCTCTCTCCCTTCGACAATTGGCAGGAAAGAGCGCACTTCCAAGATTTTATTGAGAAAAATAACTCCAAAAATTAACGCCAAAAGCAGATGAAGCGCTTTTTGAGTAGTCGTTCGAATGATGTTGAAAATCACGGCTATAACAAGTAAAACCGTCACGAACAGCCATAAAATTCCATTCCATCCGGAGTTGTAAAACCGGTCCAGACTCATCCACCTGACGATGAGATTCGGAGAAGAATAATCCGATGATATTTCTGACTGCTGAGGGAAAAACGTGCTGGCGGCAAGCAAAAGGATCAGAACAAGCGCGACGATTTGGAAAATCCTCAGTACTATCAGATTCAGTTTCGTTTGGTTACTACTCATTCCGTCAACCTGAAATCAATATACAAAATTTCCACACGTCCATTATATTTTTTTTTTGGCATCATTTTACAATCGTTATCAACCGGCTGTAACATTTCACCGGCGTTTCCAGTGTGATGAAATAAACGCCCGACGCTAAATTTTTCACATCGATCTGCTGGCGATAATTTCCCGGAATCATATTGGCGTCCATTAGAGAAGTAACTTTTTGCCCAAGCAAGTTGTAAATAGATAGTCTGACTCGCCCGAATTCCGGAATGGCAAACGACACAAAAGACTGCCCGTTGAACGGATTCGGATAGACACCAAGTTTATATCGATCCGGCGTTGTCGGGAGAATTTTTTTAGCAATTCCGTTCGATCTTTCCTTTAGCGCAGTGATTCGACGGAAAGAATCCTCGATACGGGTGCTGTCGATAGCCCCGTCACGAATTTGTTCCATGATAATATCGGAAACAACCGCAGTTAGAGACCGATCTTCGTAAAGATTTATTTTGAAAAGTAAAATATCCATTCCCGCATTGATAGCGAGCGTGACGGTTTCCTTAAGTGAAAAAGTATCGGTGATCGCCCGCATGAATAGTTCATCGCTGATTACAACGCTGTTGAATCCCAGCGAATCCCGTAAGAGTCCGGTGATTGCATTGTAGGATAATGACGCCGGATAAACGGAATCGATCTGTGAATTGTATAAATGACCGACCATGACAATATCATCATACCCCTGAGAAAAGAGTTCCTGATATGGCGCGAGTTCTGAATCGGTCCACGTCTTACTAATATCAGTAAATCCATCATGTGAATCGCCAACAGCGCTTCCATGACCGGGGAAATGTTTCAGCGTCATAAGAATATCCCGTCGATGAAATTCATCGATGAACCACGAAGCGTGACTGGCGACCGTTGCGGCATCGGAAGAAAAACTGCGATCCAGGGCTCCAATCGCCGGACTTCGCGGATTGACGTTGACGTCCACAACTGGCGCGAGATCGATATTGATTCCGCACATTGAAAGCCAATCAGCCATTCTCGCGGCAATCTGACGAGTTGAATCTTCTAAATTGTAATCACTTCCCATTTGAAACGCGGAAGGTGTCTTGGAAAATCCGTTACTGACTCCGAGTCGTGCGACTCGTCCGCCTTCCTGATCTATCGCTATAAATGGTGGCGTCTCTGCCTGATTTTTAATGCTTTCAGTCAGGTCTGCAATCTGCGTCGGATTTTGACAATTATAACCGAAAAAAAGTACTCCACCCAAATTCCGAATACTTAAATCATAAGCAAGCGAATCGGGCATGGTCGTTCCGACAAAACCGACCATTACCATTTGCCCGATTTTTTCCCGGAACGACGGTTCTCCGACAGCAATATTAAAAATGAAAAGTAAAAGTGAAAAAATGCAGACGACGCGTATCAATTGATTTTTCATTAAATCCTTAATTATTCAAAACGAATCAGTTAGTTCACTCAGAGAATTTCACCCGCGCACTTGCCCGTATGTTTCCCGTCCCGGATTGTAATTTTTCCATTCACAATGACATGCGAGATTCCCGTCGGAAATTGGTGCGGATTCTCAAACGTCGCATTATCAATTACAGTCGCCGGATCAAAAACGACGAGGTCGGCGAAGTAACCGGTTTGAATGGAACCACGCCGTTTTAAACCAACCTTCTCCGCAGGCATCGATGTCATCCGCCGGACGATCGTTGGTAGATCAGCGACTTTTTCATCACGGCAATATTTACCCAAAACGCGCGGGAATGTCCCATAGGTGCGCGGATGCGGTTTGCCTTCGCCGAGCTTACCGCCCGGAGCGACAGCCCTTCCGTCGGAGCCGACCGAACAAATCGGCGATGCAAGCACCTTTTTCAAATTTCCATCGTCCATGGCATAACCGATCACATTGACACGGTTTTCTTCCGCAATCAAAAGATCGCGGATGAAATCGAACGCCGGTTGACCACTTTCCTGAGCGCAGGATTTTATCGATCGGCCTTCCCATTTTGTATTCTCGGGTGTAAAACAGTCCGCTATCACGACGCGATCCCAACTGCCAATGCGTTTGGCACGGCTCTCGGAATATTCACGGATTTTGGGTAACAGCGATTTGTCCTGAAGACGCGTGAGAACTTCCTGCGTGTTTCCCTGGCGCGACCAAAGCGGTAAAAATTGGGTCAATCCTGTACTCCATGCATTATACGGATAACGGTCGATCTGAACCGGTAAGCCGGATTCGGCGGCGAAATGAACCGTATCCAGAAGTCCGTCCATTTTGTGCCAGTTTGCCTGATTGCATGTTTTAAAATGGGAAATTTGAAGCGAAACCTGAGCAGACTGGCAAATTTTCAGCGACTCAGCGACGGCGGCTTCAATGGTGTCATCTTCATTTCGCATGTGCGTCGCATAAACGCCGTTCTTCCCGGCAACGACTTTACATAGTTCGATGAGTTCGTCGGTTTTTGCATAACTGCCGGGCGCATATTCCAAACCGGACGATAAGCCAATACTGCCCTGCTCCATCGATTCGGCAAGCACTCTTTGCATTTGCCGCAGTTGATCGGGCGACGGCTGTACATCATTTTTTCCAACAACAAATGTGCGAAGCGTGCCATGTCCTGTATAACTCGCGTAATTCACTCCCGGCTTCGCGTGTTTCAACGATTGATAAAATCCTGAAAGATCGTGCCACTTCAAATCGAGACCGTACTCTTCTTTGATCTCTTTAAAATATTCATCCCGATCTTCCGGTGTCAACGGAAAGGGCGATTCGCCGCAATTCCCCGAAATTTCCGTCGTAATCCCTTGACGAATTTTACTTTCGGCGCGTGGATTAACGTACAACTCGATATCGGTGTGCGAGTGAATATCGATAAAACCGGGAGAGACAATCATTCCCGCAACGTCGATGATTTGGTCGGCTTCGATACCGGATAAATCTCCAAGAGCGAGAATTTTCCCATTCTGAATTCCTATATCCAGACGACGGGCGGGCGTTCCAAGCCCATCTAAAACCAGTCCATTCCTGATCACCAGATCAAACCGGTTTCTGACAGAACAACCGATGAACGCGCCCAGACCGGCGAGCGATGCGGTTTTCAGGAAGTCACGGCGGGAAATTTGATCAGACATCTTCACCTCAATATAAACTGCGGGAATTTTGTAAAAGAATTTGAAAGGAACAAGGATTGGTTTCATTTATCATAAAAAATTGGAGATTGAAAACCAGGATTTCAATCTCCAATTTTAAATATTTCCTATCTATCGCTAGGTGGATCGGATATTATTCCAAAGAGTGAACGACCAGTCCGCTCCGCAGCTTCGGTTCGAACCACGTCGATTTCGGCGGCATGAGTAGTCCCGCATCGGCTATCGACATCAATTGTTCGATCGAGGTCGGATAAAGCGCAAAGGCGACCGCCATTTCGCCGGAATTCACGCGCTTTTCGAGTTCGGCTAATCCGCGAATTCCGCCCACAAAGTCGATCCGTTCGTCTTTTCGCGGATCACCGATACCGAGAATCGGTGTCAAAAGGTTTTTCTGAAGGATCGAAACATCCAGACTATTCACCGGATCGTCAGCATCGAACGTTCCTTTTTTCGCGCATAAAATCTTCCATTCTTGATCGAAATACATCGCAAAATTGTTCTTCGCAGTCGGTTTGGCGTTTGCCACACAACAGGCTTCAAGTATATCGAATTTCTCACCGATCCGCCGTAGAAATTCCTCTTTACTATGTCCATTCAAATCCCTAACGACGCGGTTATAATCCAGAATTCGCAGTTGGTTGTGCGGAAACAGTACAGCGAGAAACCAGTTGTATTCTTCTTTTCCACTATGATTCGGATTTTCCTTCCGACGCTGATCACCGACCATTGCGGCAGATTTGGCGCGATGATGCCCGTCCGCGACATAGGAAAACGGAATGTTATCAAACCGCTTGATCAGTTTTTCAATAATCGATGGTTCATCGATTATCCAGAGTGTGTGCCTAATTCCGTCGTCCGCAGTGAAATCATATTCCGGTTCATTTTTAACGATTAGAGAAATTATCACATTGATCTCCACCTGCGCTGGATAAGTCAGAAAAACCGGTCCGGAATTGATATTGGTGTACTTGACGTGGTTGATACGATCACGCTCTTTCACTTCACGCGTCAGTTCGTGAATGCGAATGTGTTTTTGAAGATAATCATCGATAGAAGCATCGACCATCAAACCGTACTGTTCACGTCCATCCATTATTTGCCGGTAGATGTAAAATTTCTCCGACTTGTCCTGAAAAAGCCAGCCTTTCCGCAACATTTCCTGAAAGTTTTCCGCAGCTTTGAGATAGACTTTTTCATCGTACTGATTGAGTTCCGGCGAAAGATCGATTTCCGATTTGGAAACATGCAGAAATGAGTACGGATTTCCAGCTGCTATAATTCGCGCCTCGTCGGAATTCAGAACATCATACGGCAATGAAGCGATTTTTTCGACGAGTTCCTTTTTCGGGCGAATACCTTTAAATGCTTTAATTTTGACCATTTTTTTCCTTTAGCAATTTGCTCGCACCATTTTAATGAACAATGCGATAATTCACGGATTCAATCGGGAAAACGACGCTTTTATTTCTTCAACGTCGCGACAATCTTCTGAGCGATTTCCACGCCGACACGATCCTGCGCTTCGACCGTGCTTGCTCCTGTATGCGGCGTTACAGAAACCAGCGGATGACGAATCAGTTCCGGATTGTCCGGCGGTTCCTGTGAATAAACATCGAGTCCCGCGCCTCCGACTTTTCCAGAATTCAGTCCGGCCAGTAATGCTTTTTCATCGATCACACCGCCACGGGCGCAATTCACAATAAAAACGCCCGTTTTCATGATCTCGATCTCAGGCGCGCCGATTAAAGGTTGCGGCTGTTTTGGCGTATGCATCGTAATGAAATCCGAATTTTTCAGTAATTCATCGAGCGACACGATTTTCACGTTCAGATCGGTTTTGACCTCCATGACATCGTAAGCCAGAACCTTCATCCCGATTGCCAGCGCAATCTTGGCGACGAGTTGTCCAATCTTACCGAAACCGACGATTCCGATTGTTTTACGGGAAAGTTCGACTCCTTTGGCGTACGCTTTCTTTTCCCATTTGCCTTCGCGCATCGTGATGTTCGCCTGCGGAATGAATCTCGCCAATGCAAAAAGGTGCGCAAAAACGAGTTCGGCGACGGAAAGCGAATTAGCCGCGGGCGTGTTTAAAACGGGAATACCAATCGATTTTGCGTATTTGTGATCGATGTTGTCAATCCCGGCGCCGCCGCGGGCGATCAGTTTAAGTTTTTTCCCGGCATCGATGACTTCTTTCGGAATGTTGGTTGCCGAGCGTACTAAAATTCCATCGTAGTTCGGAATGACTTTAATCAGTTCCGGAAGCTCATAAAATTGAATATCGAAATCAATTCCGGCATCTTTCAGAATATTTTGTCCTTCTTTGCTTAATCCGTCAGTAATTAAAATCTTCATAATCAACTCCTTTAATTTATTGGGGGCGGCGCATCTGATTACTCTCTATGCGCCGCCTCTGAAATGTTACGCCATTTTTGCTAATGTTTCGTCGAGAACCTTCAGCAATTCTTTCAACTCGGCAACCGTCCGGTCTGCCATGTGAGCGATCCGGAATGTTTTCTCTTTTAGATCGCCATAACCGTTGGAAATTTGATATCCGACCTCGCCAATTTTCTTGTTCAGATCGGCGACCGAAATCCCACACGTGTTACGAATTGTCGTCAGTGTAACAGATTCAAATCCTTTCGCCGGAAAAACCTCGAAGCGTTCATTTGCCCAATCGCGGGTGATTTTCGCCATTTCAAGATGACGTGCATACCGATTTTCCAAACCTTCTACATCCAAGATGTAGTCGAGTTGTTTGTCTAACGCGAACATGTGCGAAAGTGACGGTGTGCTGGGATACTGATACGGTTTTTTCAGGACGTACGAATAGAGTTCAACAATGTCGAGATATGTTCCGCGGAATTCAACCAATTTGGCGTGTTCCAACGCTTTCAGCGAAGCCGAGCAGATTGACATTCCCGGTGGCAAGCCAATCGCTTTTTGCGTAGAAGTGATGCAAATATCGATGCCGAGTTTATCGACTTCGATCTTGGTACCAGCCATCGACGAAACCGCATCGACCAACCAAATGACATCCGGATATTTTTTCCGGATTTCGGCAATGGCGGCAATCGGATTCATCAAACCGGTCGAAGTTTCGTTGTGTGTAATTGTGAACACGTCGTATTTGCCGGTCGAAAGATATTCATCGACCATTTCCGGCGTCGTCGGCTGTCCCCATTCGGATTTTACACAATCCATTGGGACGTTATTGGATTTCGCCAACTGCGCCCAGCGATCTCCGAATGCGCCAACCGAAAAAACGACGGCTCGTTTTGCCGTACAACCCCGTATCGATCCTTCCATCAGTCCCGTGCCGGAAGTGGTCGAGAGCAAAATTGGATTTTGCGTGTAAAAAACTTTCTGGATTTTTTCCGAAATCCTTTGCTGAAGAGCGGATGCGTCTTTGCTACGATGTCCGATCATCGGTGTTGCCATAGCAGTAAGAATTTCCGGGCGGACGTCCACCGGGCCGGGAATAAATAGTTTCTTGTGCATAAATCCTCCTGGTGAGTTTACTGGGTTGATTTCATTAATTTTCAATACATCGATTGCTGATACAAGTGTATCAATTTCTTTGCCAATCTTTTTTTCACATGAAAACGGTCGTTGTTTTACCATTTTCCACACGTCAATTTTAAAGATAAATTCCCAATGATTCCATAGCAATTTTACGTCTGAGCATTAACGTATCGAACAACCATTTATTTCCTAAATCCAATAAAGATTTTTCGATGCTATTTCCAATTTTAGGAATCGATCAGATCGTAAAATCTATCTTTTGGGTTAACGTTCAATCTCGCTTTCTAACGCCATGGAACGAATTACATAACACGAGATTTTCAATGGCATGACATTTGTCAATGTTACATTACGATTGTGGTTATCTCTTTTTCGACTGATATGCTTTTCGACCATCCCACTGAAGGGAATCGATAAAAAAGAAAGGAAAATCATGGATCTCAAAACAACTGAATGGAGTAAATTGGATTTTAGTTACAGATATGTCCCATATCGTTTTCATGCACATTGGAAAGATGGTGCATGGGATGAAGGAATTCTAACGACGGAAAACAAGATTTCGATTGACGAAGGAGCAACCTGCCTTCACTACGGTCAACAAATCTTTGAAGGAATGAAGGCTCAAAGATCAAAAGATGGGCGCATTCTGCTTTTCCGCCCGCGTGAAAATGCCAAACGTTTCCGTGAATCCGCCAGACGTTTGCTCATGGCGGAAGTTCCGGAAGAATTATTCATGAAAGGCATCGTCGAAACAGTCAAAACCAATATCGATTATGTTCCGCCTTACGGTACGGGTGCGTCGCTTTACATACGGCCGTTTCAAATCGGTATCGGTGAAAATCTCGGCGTCCGCGCGGCTTATGAATATTTGTTCATCGTATTTGTAACGCCGGTCGGCCCCTATTTCAAAGCCGGATTTAAACCGATCAGTTTGAAAGTTGAATCATTTTACGACAGAGCCGCTTCTCACGGTATCGGTCAGGCGAAAGCCGGCGGTAATTACTCCGCTTCGCTTTTTCCTCTAAAAAAAGCCAAAGACGAAGGATTCAATGAAGTCGTTTATCTCGATCCGAAAGAACATAAATACTTTGAAGAGACGGGCGCATCGAACGTTTTCTTTGTTTTCAAGGACGGCTCGTTGGCCACACCGAAGTCGGATTCCATTTTGTACAGCATCACTCGGCGGTCGCTGGTCGATGTCGCGCGTTCGGATTTCGGATTGAACATGGAAGAACGGCCGATCAGCGTTGATGAGATTGAAAATTTCGCGGAAGTCGGCGCGTGCGGAACCGCCGCTGTCGTCACACCCGTAGGTTGGCTCACTTATCTCGGTAAAAAATATTCATTTTATGCAGATGGCAAAGAACCGGGTCCGATCACGACGAAGTTGTACAAGCAATTGGTTGCCTTACAGGTCGCCGACATTCCGGATAAACGCGGCTGGCTTGAAGAAATCAAATAACCAAAACAGGTAAGGATAAAAACCATGGTTACGGACAATTTCAAATGGGAGGATTTAGACAAGGACGGTTTGACCTATTTGATGGAAAACAGAAAAGACGTCGTTAAGAATTACCAGAAAATGATCGGTTCGCTCGGTTCGCATCTCGACGAGAAAACGCGGCAACTGATCATGCTGGCGATTCAGGTCAACAGTCCGTCGCCGGAAGCTATCAAGATACTGATTCCAAAAATCGTCCGAACCGGCGCAACCCGCGATGAAATCGTCGATACGCTCATTTTAACCATTCCGATCGTAGGTTTATCGACCGTTCTGAAAATGCTTTCATTTACCTTGAAAGAATTGGAAGAACTGGAAAGCGCGTACAGCGATCTGCGGTAAAAATGTCAGTTTAGAATTCTCTCTGATAACCAAGGAAAATTATGAATAAAATCCTCTCTGCAGAATTCATCGCACCCGACATCAAACGATTTGTCATCGAAGCGCCGCTGATCGCCCGCAAACGCAAACCGGGACAATTCGTCATCGTCCGCGTCCGTGAAAATGGCGAGCGCATCCCGCTGACGATTGTTGACGGCTCTCCCGAAACCGGTTTCATCACGCTGATGGTTCAGGGAATCGGGAAAACGACAAAAACAATGAATCAACTTATGGCTGGCGATTTTATACAAGATGTCGTCGGACCACTCGGCAAACCCACTCATATCGAAAAATTCGGATTCGTTGTTTGCGTCTGCGGAGGCGTCGGAACGGCGGAAGTTCTGCCCATTACCAAAGCACTCAAAGAGGCGGGAAACCGCGTCATCACGATCATCGGCGCCCGCACCAAAGAACTCGTCGTTGCCGAATCCGAAATGCGAACTATCTGCGATGAAGTCATCGTAACCACCGATGACGGAACGTACGGTAAAAAAGGATTTGTCACCGAAGTATTATCCGCTATCTTAAAAACCGATAGAAAACCGGATTTCGTGTTGGCGGTCGGTCCTCTGCCAATGATGAAAGCCATCGCCGATATGACGCGCCCATATAAAATTCGCACCGAGGTATCGCTCAACAGCATCATGATCGACGGAACCGGTATGTGCGGCGGCTGCCGCGCCAACATCGGCGGAAAAACACAATTCGTCTGTGTCGATGGCCCGGAGTTTGACGCGCATCAGGTTGATTTTGACCAAATCGCCAAACGCCAGAAACAATTCGTTGCGCAGGAAAAAATATCCTTAGACCGGTTCGTGCATGAAAATCACACATGCAAACTGGATTCGTACATCAACCAACAAGAAAAATCATAACAAATCAAATAATGGAAAATTTACCGGTTCTCACCAAAAAAGACCGCATGGCGATTCCCCGGCAAAAGATGCCCGAACAGGCACCGGAAACCCGAAAACATAACTTCAACGAAGTCAATCTCGGATTCGATGAAAAAACCGCCGTTCTGGAGGCAAACCGCTGTCTGGATTGTCCGCGCCCGACGTGCATCGACGGTTGTCCGGTTCGGATCAAAATCCCGGATTTCATCCGGATGATCGTACAGAAAGATTTTCTTGGCGCAGCGGAAAAGATCAAGGAAGACAATCTACTGCCATCGATTTGCGGGCGCGTCTGTCCGCAGGAAGAACAATGTGAAAAAACCTGTGTTCTCCGTGGAAAATTTCAAGCGGTCTCCATCGGAAGGTTGGAACGATTCGTCGCCGATTACGAAAGAAAATACGGGAATTTCAAACCACCGCATTTTTTGCAATCGAATGGTAAAAAGGTCGCCATCGTAGGAAGTGGTCCGTCGGGACTTGCCTGCGCCAGCGATCTGATCCAGTGGGGCTACGACGTGACGATATTTGAGGCGCTCCATGAGTTCGGCGGCGTGCTCGTCTACGGCATCCCGGAATTTCGTCTGCCGAAAGAAATCCTTCGATACGAAATCAATAACCTGAAAAAGATCGGTGTCAAATTCGTCAATAATTTTATAGTCGGAAAAACACTAACAATCGACGAATTGATGAACGAGGAAGGTTTTAACGCAGTTTATCTGTGCGTCGGTGCAGGCCTGCCGTGGTTTATGAACATTCCCGGCGAAAGCCTGATGGGCGTCTATTCCGCGAACGAATTTTTAACGCGTGTCAACCTCATGAAAGCCTACCAGTTTCCGGAAGCCGACACGCCGGTCCACATCGGAAAAAACGCAGTTGTCATTGGCGGCGGAAATACAGCCATGGACGCTGTCAGAACGGCTATGCGGCTCGACGCCGAAACCGCAACCATCCTCTATCGCCGCTCGGAAGTGGAAATGCCCGCCCGCATCGAAGAAATTCATCACGCCAAAGAAGAAGGCATCCTTTTCCGCATGCTGGCCAATCCTGTCGAATTTGTTTCCAACGAAAACGGCTGGGTAAAAAGCGTGCGCAGTGTCCGGATGGAACTCGGCGAACCGGATTCCTCCGGAAGGCGGCGGCCTATACCGATTCCCGGCTCGGAATTCGACATCGACGCCGATCTGGTCATCGTGGCTATCGGCAACGGTTCAAATCCGCTGATCTCTCAGACGACACCCGATCTGAAATGTAATAAGTGGGGAAATATTCTCGTCAGCGGTACATCGGGACGCACATCAAAACACGGTGTTTTCGCTGGCGGAGATATCGTCTCTGGCGGCGCAACAGTAATTTTGGCAATGGGCGAAGGCCGAAATGCCGCTAAATCCATCGACGAATTTATCAAAACCGGCGACTGGGACGAAGCCGATCGACTATCTCAACCGGCATCGTAGAAAAATGAGGATATAATGCCTGTTTCTTCGAAAATTTCTGCCGCTTTAACAAACGCTTCCTGGATTCGGAAAATGTTCGAAATAGGCTTAACGCTCAAAAAACAATATGGCGCGGATAACGTCTATGATTTTTCTCTCGGTAATCCCGACCTCGAATCACCACCGGAATTCACCGCTGCGCTTATCGAAGAATCCAAAAAATCGGGATCACTCATTCACGGTTACATGCCGAATGCCGGTTATGTCGAAACCCGGCAGGCTGTTGCGAACCTGCTGACAAAAGAGAGCGATATCGGTTTTTCCGCCGATCACGTGACGATGACGGTCGGCGCAGCCGGTGCGCTAAATGTCCTGCTCAAATCCATCCTCGAACCCGGCGAAGAAGTGATCGTCATCGCACCGTATTTCGCTGAATACGATTTTTATATCGACAATCATCAGGGCGTCAGGGTCATCGCCGAATCGACACCGGATTTACTGCCGGATTTTGAAAACATCAAATCGAAAATCACGTCTAAAACGCGCGCACTCTTGATCAACAGTCCGAATAATCCGACCGGCCGTGTTTACGGTGAAAAAGTGCTGAGAAATTTAAGTTATCTATTGGAATCGGCGAGTAAAAAATTCGGAAAACCGATTTACCTCATTGCCGACGCACCGTATAAAAAAATAATTTTCGATGGACTATCCTGCATTTCTCCTTTCCTGTTTTACCGGAACGCAATTTTAGCAACCTCGTTCTCGAAAGACTTATCGCTGGCCGGTGAGCGGATCGGCTATCTCGCAGTCAGTCCATATGCTGACGACGACAAAGATATTATCAACGCCGCGACATTCTGCAACCGCGTCCTCGGATACGTCAACGCGCCCGCACTGATGCAGAGAGTGATTCCACACGTTTTGGATGTACAGGTGAATGTACCGATCTATCAACGCCGCCGGGATTTATTTTATTCCGCGCTGACAGAAATCGGATATGAAATCGTTAAACCCGAAGGAACTTTTTATATTTTCCCGAAATGTCCGATAGACGACGATGTTCAGTTCGTACAGGCGCTTCAGGAAAAACTGATTTTAACGACGCCAGGAACAGGTTTTCATCGAAAAGGATATTTCCGGATCGCTTATTGCGTTTCCGAAGAAATCATCCGCCGGGCGATTCCCGGTTTCAAAGCGGTTTTCGACCAATTTAAATAACGATTAAACACAATAAAGATGGAGAATCTTATGAGTGAAGTAAAAAGCAGAGGACATGTGGCGATCAACGTCGAGGAATGTAAAGGCTGTGAACTTTGCATCGCGGCTTGCCCGATGAAGGTCTTGTCGCTTTCCGAAAAATTCAATACTCATGGCTACCATACTTCGTCGTACGTCGGCGAAGGTTGCAGTGGTTGCGGCATCTGTTTTTACACATGCCCGGAACCCGGTGCAATCACGGTTTTCAAACGCTGGGATTTGATGACTGAAAAACGGTTTTGCCCGTCGTGCGGAGCTGAGCAAAAAATTTTTTCACGGGATTCCGCGCCGGATATTCTGCTCTGCGCTGAGTGCAGTCAACCGGTCAATAAAGAAAAAAATCAACTTTCGGAAAAGTAGAGAGCGAGGATTTTATGGCTAAACAATTTTTAAAAGGCAATGAAGCGGTTGTAAAAGCCGCGATTCTGGCGGGTTGCAAGTCATATTACGGCTACCCGATCACGCCCGCGAGCGAAATCGCACACGCCGCCGCCAAATATCTACCATTGGCAGGCGGAACGTTCGTTCAGGCAGAAAGCGAGATCGCCGCGATCAATATGGTTTATGGCGCGTCATCGGCAGGCGACCGAACCATGACGGCTTCATCAAGCCCGGGATTCAGCCTGAAACAGGAAGGCATTTCCTACTGTGCCGGAGCGGAACTTCCCTGCGTGATCGTCGATGTCATGCGCGGCGGTCCCGGTCTGGGAAACATCGGTCCCGAACAAGGCGACTACAATCAGGTCGTCAAGGGCGGCGGGCATGGCAACTATAAAAACATCGTTCTGGCGCCGAACTCCGGGCAGGAGATGTGCGATTTTGGAATGCTTGCCTTCGATCTGGCAGACAAATACCGGAATCCGGTCGTGATCCTTACCGATGGATTTATCGGCCAGATGATGGAACCGGTGGATTTCCCGAAACCGGTCGAGAAAATACCCGATAAACCCTGGGCTGTAAAAGGCACTGACGAAACAACCGACAATCTGATCACATCCATCGACCTGGAACCCAACGATCTGGAGCGGCACAATCTTAAACTTCAGAGGAAATATGCGATCATCGAAGAACGGGAAGTCCGCGCCGAAGAGTATCATCTCGAAGACGCCGAAATCGTGATCGTAGCTTTTGGGATCGTTTCGCGGATTGCCCAATCCGTCATCGATAATCTTCAAGGAATCGGTGTTAAAGTCGGCATGTTACGGCCGCAGACACTTTTTCCTTTCCCGAAGAAAGCCATCGCACGGCTTGCGGAAACAGTAAAATTCTTCCTCACGATCGAACTGAGCAACGGACAATTAGTAGATGATGTTCGTCTTGCCGTCAACGGTAAAAAACCGGTCTATCTTTACACACGGGTAGGCGGAAATGTCCCGACAATGAAAGAAATCCACGATGAATTGATGAAACTGATGAGGATGTCATGAAAGATATTTTACATAAATCAGAAGTTTTTTACGATGTTTACGAGCGTAAACCCGGCGCCGACAAATTGACGACGACTTACTGTCCGGGTTGCGGGCATGGAAATCTGCACAAGTTGATTGCCGAAGCGCTTGAGGATTTTGGCGTGCGCGACCGAACGATCTTTATCAGCCCTGTTGGATGTAGCGTGTTCGCTTATTACTATTTTCATACGGGAAACATACAGGCCGCTCACGGCAGGGCGCCGGCAGTCGCCACCGCGGCTAAACGCGCGCATCCCGAAAGCATCGTCATCAGTTATCAGGGCGATGGCGACCTTGCGGCAATCGGCGGATTGGAAATTTTACACACCGCCAATCGTGGCGAAGGAATCACCGTTTTCTTCATCAATAACGCCATCTACGGAATGACAGGCGGACAAATGGCGCCGACGTCACTGATCGGTCAAAAAACGATGACGACGCCGCGCGGCAGAACGGTCGCGAATGAAGGTTACCCGATCCGCATGGCGGAAATCATCGCCACTCTGGATGCGCCGGTTTACGTCGAACGCGTGATGCTTGCCGACGCCAAATCCATCATGCAGGCTCGTGCCGCTGTCAGGAAAGCGCTGAAATTGCAAATCGAAAAAAACGCCTTTTGTTTTATCGAAGTGCTTTCGCCCTGCCCGTCCAATCTTAAAATGACACCGATTCGCACAAAAGAATGGGTTAAGGACGTTCTCCAAAATCAATTCCCGCTTGGTGTGAAAAAAGACATTTCGGAGACATTTGTCAAAAAGGAAATCGCCCGGACGAACGTTGAGTTATCCGATCTGCCGCAGATTCTCGAAATCGAACATACGCCGATCGACCCGGAAAAGATCGCGGCTTACCGGCAGAAAAAGATATCGGAAGAGATCAAAGTCGCCGGATTCGGCGGACAAGGCGTTTTAAGCCTCGGAACGGTTCTCGCCGAAATGGGAATGCAACACGGCTACGAGGTCAGCTGGTTACCGTCATACGGCCCGGAAATGCGCGGCGGCACGGCAAATTGCAGTGTCAAGATTTCCAACCGGAAAATCGGCTCGCCGCTCGTCACAAATCCAACTGTTTTAATTGCCATGAACCGCCCTTCGTTGGATGCATTCGAAGCGGACGTCGTCCCCGGTGGACTGATTATCTACGATGCTTCATTGATCGACAGACAACCGGTCAGAACCGACGTCAAAGTCATCCCACTCCCGGCAACGAAATTGGCGGATGAACTTGGAACGACAAAAGTGGCCAACATGATTATTGTCGGCACATTGCTCGAATACCTGAAAATTATGAGCATCGAAGTCGTGCTGGAATCTCTCGGCCACATTCTGAAACGGAAGAATCTGGTCGAACTAAATCAGCAGGCAATATTAAAAGGTGTTGAATTTTTCAAGTCTTTAAAATAGATTAGCAACCGTCTTGTACCTGGCGTCCCCAAGTATCTATCCTCAAAACGTGGGACGCCGGTGCGGGGCGCTTCCTCATAAAATATCAGATGCCGGATCGGTCAACTTCCAGGCCAGATTTCCTTTTTTATAGACGCTTGCAACGGTAGGAAAGCCCAAGAAATACGGAATTCCCTGATACTTATCAATATTCCAGATAACGAAATCCGCCTGTTTGCCTTCTTCCAAACTTCCAACACATTTTTCCAATTTTAATGAGCGCGCGGCGTGGATTGTTGCCGCCTGAATCGCCTCGAGCGGACTGAGTTTCAACTTCAGACAGGCCACGGAAATGACGAACGGCAACGACTGTGTCATACTGCTTCCGGGATTGAAATCGGTCGCGATGGCAACCGGCAAACCGGCGTCCCACATTTTCCTGCCCGGCGCATACGAGTCCGAACCGAGGAAAAAAGTCGTCGCAGGAAGTAAAACCGGAATGACGCCAGCCTCTTTCAATGCCTGAATTCCTTCATCGTCGATTGCCATCAGATGATCGGCGGAAAATGCTCCGAACCTTGCGGCCAATTTTGCGCCGCCAAAAGGTTTGAACTCCTCGGCGTGAACGCGGATTCCCAGGCCGAGAAATTTCGCGGCGGAAAGGATTTTCGCGGATTCTTCCACCGAAAAAACACCCTCTTCGCAAAATACGTCGCAAAAATCTGCCAACCCTTCCCGAACGATTTTCGGCAACATTTCACCGGTGATCAGATCGATATAACCATCGTGATCGTTCGCGAATTCTTCCGGGAATTCGTGCGCGCCGAGAAAAGTCGTCCGGATGTCAAGCGGCACTGTTTCGGACAACTCCCTGAGAATCCGCAGGGATTCCATTTCACTTGAAACATTCAGGCCGTAGCCGCTTTTTGCCTCAATCGTCGTCGTGCCGTAACGAAGAAAGTCGAGCAGGCGCGCTCTCACTTTTCGCCGGAGATCGACCGGATTCGCCGAACGAAGACTTTTCACACTCGAGCGGATTCCGCCGCCGGCGCGCGCGATTTCCAGGTAACTTTTCCCCGCGAGCCGCATTTCATATTCGATCTCCCGCGTCCCGTTGAAAACCGGGTGCGTGTGCGCATCGACGAATCCGGGCGTGACTAAACAGCCGTTCGCATCAATGCGGCCGAATTCCGATGACCACAAATCCTTACCGATTTCGATAACTTTCCCGTCCTGAATCGCCATCTCGACGCCATTTTGGACGACCATTTCCAGCCGCGACGATGAATAAGAAACCAGTTCGCCGATATTCGTTACGATGATTCCCTTTGACATATTCCTCCGTTCGGATTCAATTTTATTGACCGACATATTTTACGCATTTTCTTTCTGAATCGGCAATTTGATTCTCCGCGCTTTAGCGGTAAATTTTCACCGCTGTTTGTTTGAAATCAACCATCTGAAAAGGTAACCATGAAACGATTTTCATTTTTAACGTTCGTTTTTTTAACATTAACCGGCTGCGCGATTCATCCAAAACCGACAATCACTGTCGTCGAACTCAATTATCCGGCCGAACTTAAGGTCGTCACGCGCCAGGAATGGGGCTGGATTCCGATGACCACCGCCGCACGTGAACATACGATCACGAAAATCACGATTCACCACGAAGGCGTCGATTTCCCACCGGATAAAGATCCTGTCGAAAGCATCCGCACACTTCAAAAATGGAGCCGCGCCGAAAAGAACTGGCCGGACATTCCATACCATTTTATGATCGATCTGAACGGCAAAATTTACGAAACCCGTCCGCTCAATTACGCGGGCGACACGAACACAACCTACGATCCGACCGGTCACGCGCTGATCTGCCTGATGGGTAATTATGAAAATATAGAACCGACCGAAAACCAATTGAATTCGCTCGTCGCGTTGACGGCGTTTCTGGCGAAGACATACAACGTGCCGGTTTCCGAAATCAAGGGTCATAAAGATTACGCCGAGACGCTTTGCCCCGGCAAAAACCTGTACAAATATCTTCAGGACGGAACGATTCAAAAGCGAGTGGCGATCTTTTATGGAGTGCATTGACCGTGTCAATGCTTGCGAACGCAGTTCGCAGAATGAATCAATTTCTTCGCTACGCACAGAAAGCGGCAACACGGTCGGAACACTCCATAGTCCATCGCTTGAGCGGAGCGAAAGCGTGGTGCAAATTCCGTCGTCTGCGATGACGAGTTCCAACACGGTTGGAACACTCCATAAGCAGTTTCCGCTTTGAGTGCCCGTAAAAGATTAAACTGGTTTCAATCAATATTTCCTTTGTCATTTTATCAATTTTCCGGTTAGCTTACAGCCGAATGTTAATCTGTTTTTCATAGAGGCTGAAATATGAATCCCGCCGAAATAATCCAATTGACAGAACTCCCGCCGAAGAAGGAATTCCAGCCGGAAATTCGCCGCGCACCGAATCGCGGTTTTTTCCTGACAAAAGATGAAACCGTCACCGCTCTAAAAAACGCGCTGAGATATGTTCCGAAAGAATGGCACGCCACGCTCGCGCCGGAATTTCTCGAAGAATTGCACACGATGGGACGCATTTACGGTTATCGTTTCCGTCCGGAAGGTCGCATCTGGGGCAAACCTGTCGAGGAATACAAAGGCATTCTCGCCGCCCGCGCCCTGCAGGTGAACATCGACAACAATCTCGACTTCGATGTCGCACTTTATCCGTACGAGTTGGTGACCTACGGAGAAACGGGACAGGTTTGTCAGAACTGGATGCAATATCTGCTGATTAAAAAATATCTCGAAGTCATGACCGAAAAGCAGACGCTGGTGGTCAGTTCCGGCCATCCGATCGGGCTTTTCCCGTCCCATGAAATGGCGCCGCGCGTGATTTCCACAAACGGCCTCCTCGTTGGTGAATGGGATAATCCGAACGATTTCCGCAAACTGGCGGCGCTCGGCGTCTCGAATTACGGCCAGATGACGGCCGGCGGCTGGATGTACATCGGCCCGCAGGGCATCGTGCACGGAACTTATATCACTTTACTGAATGCCGGGCGCAAATATCTTGGAATTCCCGAGGATAAAGATTTATCCGGTGTCGTCTATGTCAGTTCCGGACTTGGCGGCATGTCCGGAGCGCAGGCCAAAGCGATCGAAATCGCCGGCGGCATTGGAGTGATCGCCGAAGTCGATTACAGCCGCATAAAAACCCGCCACGAACAGGGTTGGGTCATTAAAATCTCAGATAATCTCGCCGAAATTGCCGGCTGGATGTATGAATATCGCGCCAGGCGTCAGCCGGTTTCCATCGCTTATCACGGCAACATCGTCGATCTGCTCGAATATCTCGATTCCCAAAACATTGCAGTTGAATTGCTTTCGGACCAGACTTCCTGCCATGCCGTTTATGACGGCGGCTACACCCCGGCCGGAGTCTCGTTTGAAGAAGGACGAGATCTGCTGAAATCCGATCCGGACAAATTTAGAAAATTGGTAGATGTATCTCTGCGGCGGCATTTTCAGGTTATCCGGCGGCTGACCACCAAAGGCACACGTTTCTGGGATTACGGCAATTCCTTCATGGCATCGGTTTTCAAAGCCGGCGAAAAATCCATTGCAAAAAACGAGCGTGACACGACTGACGGTTTCATTTTTCCGTCATATGTCGAGGACATCATGGGGCCATTATGTTTCGATCGCGGTTTCGGGCCGTTTCGCTGGGTTTGCCTTAGCAGAAAAGACGAGGATTTGCACAAAACCGATCTGGCCGCGCTAGCCTGCATCAACCCGACGCTAAGTTCCCTGCACCGCGACAATCATCACTGGATCAAGACCGCCGAACAAAACAAACTCGTCGTCGGAACGAAATGCCGCATCCTTTACGCCGATGAAGAAGGCCGCATACAAATTGCTCTGAAATTCAACGCGATGGTTCGCAATATTGAGATCGGGCCGGTTCTGCTCGGACGCGATCACCATGACGTTTCCGGGACGGATTCGCCATACCGCGAAACGGCGAATATTTATGATGGCAGTCGTTTTACGGCCGACATGGCAACGCAGTGTTTCGCCGGGAATGTCGCCCGCGGCATGACGCTCGTCGTCCTGTCAAACGGCGGCGGCGTTGGCATCGGCCGCGCGATCAATGGCGGCAATGGCATTTTGCTTGACGGTTCCGAAAAAGCCGATAAAGTGATCAAAATGGGACTTTCCTGGGACGTGATGGGCGGCGTCGCCCGACGCAGTTGGGCGCGCAATCCGAACGCCGTCGCAACCGCGCAGAAATGGAACCGCGACCATGTCAACGATGGACAGATTACTCTACCGTTCGAGGCGGATGATGGATTGGTGGAAAAAATAGTCGATAAAAATATCTCGGAAAACTAATGAAAAAACGAGTTGTCGTCGCAATGAGCGGCGGAGTGGATTCATCGGTTGCCGCCTGCCTGCTGGCTGAAAAAGGATTCGAGGTCATCGGCCTGACCATGTGCCTTGGATTGCCCGATCCCGAAAACGGAGCGCCCGCCTGTTGTGGCGCACAGGGAATTGCCGACGCCAAACGAGTCGCCGACAAACTCGGTATTCCGCATTATGTACTGGATTTCGGCCAACAGTTGAACGATCGGGTCGTCGTGAATTTCATCGATGAATATCTCGCCGGAAGAACTCCGAATCCATGTGTGCGATGCAACCAACTCTTAAAATTTGACGGTTTACTTCAAAAAGCGCTTACATTTGACGCCGATTTTCTCGCGACCGGACATTACGCCAGAAACGTCAGGCGGAGCGGTGTTTGGCATCTCAATAAAGCCGTCGATCCGAAAAAAGACCAGTCCTATTTTCTGTATCGCCTGACGCAGGAAAAGCTCCGGCACATACTTTTTCCGCTCGGTCATTTCACGAAAGAACAGGTGCGTTTCATCGCTCTAAACCGCAGATTGCCGGTAGCCCAAAAACCAGAAAGTCAGGAGATTTGTTTCGTACCCGGCTCATATCGCGATTTCCTGACGAGTCGTTTAAAACATGGATTCGAACCGGGAAATATCGTCGATGAAAACGGAAAAATCCTTGGGAAACATAAAGGAATTCCGTTTTACACGATCGGCCAGCGCGAAGGGCTGAACATCGCTTGTGGTTATCCGGTCTTCGTGCAGTCGCTCGATCCGAGAACTAATACGATCACCGTCACCCGGCGCGAAGGTCTGATGCGTTCGACTTTTACAATTACCGACGCGGTTTATCCTTCCGGCATAATAACAAAGAGAACGCTTTTGGATGTCCGGATTCGCCACCAATCGCCCGCTTCTGCCGCATGGGTAATGCCGCTATCGGAAACGACTGCCGAAATCGAGTTTAAAAAACCGCGCTTTGCCATCACGCCCGGACAATCGGCGGTCTTTTACCGACGAGAAACCGTCGTAGGCGGCGGTATCATTAATGAAATACATAAGTAAATGAAAAGAACACAATATGTCTGAATATCATAAAGTTCCGTCAACGATACAGGAGTTTAATAAATGATTGCAAATGACGCTCTCACTATTCGCACCATGAATCGCACCGATCTCGACATCGCCATCGATTGGGCGGCAAAGGAAGGCTGGAATCCGGGTGTCTATGACGCCGATTCCTTCTGGTCGGTTGACCCGGAAGGTTTTTTCATCGGACTAGTCAATAATAAACCAGTCGCGACAGTTTCGGCTGTAAAATACGACCCCACATTCGGCTTCATCGGCTTTTTCATCGTCAAATCCGAATATCGCAGCCAGGGATTCGGAATTTTGATGGGAAGAAAAGCGCTCGATTATCTGAAAGGCTGTAACGTCGGTATCGACGGAGTCGTGGAACAACAGGAAAACTATAAACGATTCGGATTTCAGATCGCCTATCGTAATATCCGGTTCGAGACGCACGGCGTCGGTTCGCAAGTAACTGATGAAAACCTTGTCCCGATATTAAAAGTACGGCTCACCGACCTGATCGAATATGATCTGCGTTATTTCCCTACTCAGAGAGCAACTTTCATTCGTAACTGGATCAAACAAACTCAGGCGATCACATTGGCACATTTGGTGAATAGTAAAATAACCGGCTACGGCATGATCCGCAAATGCCGAACTGGTTATAAAATCGGTCCGCTCTTCGCCGATGATTACGAAATCGCCCAGACTATTTTAAGCGGATTGCTCAGTCGCATTCGATCAACAGAATCCGTTTTTCTTGATGTTCCCGAAACCAACGCCGACGGCTTGTTGTTGGCAGAGAATTATAACATGAAACGTGTTTTCGAGACGGCACGTATGTATTCAAAAGAACAACCGCGCATCGATGTCAACCGCGTTTTCGGTGTAACCAGTTTTGAATTGGGATAAAATATCCCGGAGGTGTAATGATGAACAAATCGCGATGTATCCGATGCGGCAACGAAATCTCATCGGATAAACATCATACCGTTCATGGAATTTGCGAAAATTGTTTTGAAAAAATGGATCCGACAGAGAAAATGTCACTTCATCCGGAATGGACTCTTCATCATGAAGACGCGGAAAATCAAATTATCGACGGTCATCGACTTGTTTGCCCGCTCTGCGGACATGACCGATTCTGGAAACGGATAACGGTAATGATCACTCCTGCCGCGGCGACTTGGAATTGGCTGCCGGGCAGTAAAAAATCGATCAATTATATTTGCGACCGATGCGGCTATATCTTTTCATTTTTAAGAGAACCGACAAAATCCTAAACAAAAGGAGAAAACCATGAAAAGCCTTCTACTCATCGCTTTATTTTTCCTCGCCATTTCTCTGATTTCTTCCTCAGGTGTTTCCGCCGAAATGAAGGTCGTCGATAAAGTCGATCTTCAGCGTTATCTTGGAATATGGTACGAGATCGCCACGATTCCGCAACGTTTTCAAAAAGGTTGTGTTTGTGTCATTGCAGAATATAGCCTTAATGCAAAAGGTACGATAACGGTGGACAATTCCTGTCATAAAGGTACGCCGGAGGGAAAATTCTCGCGCGTCATCGGCAGAGCCAAGGTCGTTCCCGGTTCCAACAATGCCAAACTGCGCGTCAGTTTTTTCCGCCCGTTTTGGGGCGATTACTGGATCGTCGAACTCGATCCGGATTATCAGTGGGTGGTCATCAGCAACTCCAAAGGATCGACTTGCTGGATTCTTTCACGAACGCGCCAGATGGATGAAGCGCTGTACGCAGACATAGTGGAACGTTGCCGGGCAAAAGGGATTGACACCAGCCGATTATTGAAAACGTTGCAGGAGTGCGGAAAGTAGAAATTGCCGCCTTCCGACGGAAAACCAATCTTTTTGTGTATTTTCTGCAAGGACTTTCTTCCCAAGATGTGTACTTTTTGCAAGGACTTTGGGGATTCGGAGGTTTTAAAGCCGGCATCCACCGGTGTGGTCAACGAGTTATGATTCCGATTTTTCCGGTTCCGGCGAATCGGTTTGGTTCATCAGTATTTCAACCGGCGTCAGATATTTTTTCTTGTTATTGCACTCTTTACACGCCGGGACGACGTTTCCCTTTTGGCTCTTTCCGCCACGGACGATTGGAACGATGTGATCCATCGTCAATTCTTCCGGGGGAAATTTCTGCCCGCAATAATGACACAAGCCCACGGCGAGTTGCTGTTTCCACCAGCCGGATTTGCGCAATTCTTTAGCCTTCGCTTTTTCACGGGCAATATGCTTTTCATCCCGGTCGATTTCGATCCAATCAGTCATTGTTTCTTCTGTTTCAAGAACCATTCATATAGTTCGGGATTGTCGTAGGTTGCCGTCCATGAATCGTGTTCGGCGGATGGATATACGGTCAATCGCACGTTTCCGCCGCAAGATTTCAGCGCCGCAACCATCTCTTCGGATTTGTGAACCGGCACAATGCGATCCTTCGCGCCGTGAAATGCCCAGACAGGAATATCTTTTATCTTGTAAACTTCCAGCGGATTACCAGCACCGCAAATCGGGGCAATTGCCGCGAAACGTTCGGGGTGTTCGATTGCCCACGCCCATGTCGCATAACCGCCCATGCTCAACCCTGTCAAATAAATCCGGCTTCGATCCGCGCGATATTTCGTAATGATCTCATCAAAAAGCGCGTCCAGAGTATCCAGCGACCACCAACGATTTTCCGGACATTGCGGCGAGACGGCGATGAACGGAAAATCCGGTTTTCTCGCGACAATTTTCGGAATGCCATGTCGTTTCACCAACTTCAGATCGTTGCCGCGTTCACCCGCGCCGTGTAGAAATATGATCAGCGGAAATTGTGAATCGCCATTCTTGTAATTTTGGGGTAAAAAGAGCAGGTATTGACAGCGAACCGTCTTGCTGACCTTCTTCTGAAAAGCCTGCGATGTCTGTCCTACTTTAAGTTGAGTCGTCATTCCGATCATCACGAGGGAATTTAACGAATCCGAAAACCAGTTCGTAATGAATTTCTTCCGGAAAACCTTGCCAAGAGGCTTTCTTCTATCGCTCAAAACTATCTATATTTCAGCGTATGGAAAATGCGACGAAAATTCTACAACCTTTTGTCTATCTCGCCCGCCCGGCCGGATTTCTTCCTTTTTTGAAGACGATAGACTTGCAGATTGAATTGGTTGAATGGATCGATTCAGTCGATCCGTACACAGAACTAACGAGCGCCGATCGGCAAAAGATTGAAATCTTTACCGGCTCAACACTTTTCCCCTGCATCTCCGATCAAACGAATTTCCCGACGATTCTTGAAACGCTAAAATCTTACCGGCACTGGACGCGTGAAGTCTCCGCCAGTCTGAAATACAATCTCCTGAGTAAAAATAAAACCGGCCAGAAGATGCGTCGGGAATTGATACCTCTGCTCGAGCAATTCGCAAATCGAATTCAGCCGCGCGCCGTTTTTCAGAAATTCACTGCCCGCCGAAGCGAAACCGGCATCACTCTTCCCGATTCCGGGCTGGAATTCGCCGGCCGGTATTTACATCGTTTTGTATCCGACGATCAGCCGTTTTCATTAGTTTGCTATGTTGTCAGCATCGGATCGGAGATCGAAGAGTTGGTACGTGAATTCTCCACCGGCAGCGGCGATGTTTTTCATGCATATCTGCTCAACGGACTCGGTTCGGGAGCCGCCGATCTCGTCGCTCACGACCTTCAAAAATACATCGAACACCCAAACGGCGGTCAATTAAAACGGCTCAGCCCCGGTTTTCACGACTGGCCGCTTACCGACCAGCGCGTCATTTTTCAACTATTGAAACCGGAAAACGCCATCGGCGTCCGGCTAACGGACGCTTGCCTGATGCAGCCGCTGAAATCCACGTCGGGGATCATGATCCCGCTGGAAAAATCATCCGTCGCCGAAAGCGACATCACTCATCATTTTTAGAGGACTTTTATGTCGATCCAAAAACAACTCGGTAAACAAATTCTTGTCATCGCAGACCCGCGAGCCGCTATCGCAAAAACAGTTGAAGCCGCCATCAATGCGCAACCATTTTTTCTCAACGTCGAGTCGCCGGAAAAAGTTACTGCGGCTTATCAAACCTTCGCATCATCCGGTGCGGACATCATCCTCACGAACACTGCCGGCGCACTGAGACCGATTTTTCAACAAATCGGCAGAGAAAACCTCATCGAAGCGGTCAACCTTCGCGGCGTGGAAATCGCGCGGAAATACGCAGGCGAAGCGCAATTCGTTGCGGGTCATGTCCAAACAATCGGCTTAAAAATCGAACCGTTCGGAGAAATCGAATTCGACGAGGCCGTTCGGATTTATTCAGAGCAAATCCAATTTCTAATGAGCGCCGGAATCGATTTGCTCGTGATCGATTCTTTGCACACCATTCAGGAAATGCGTGCGGCCACGATCGCGGCGAATTCGTTGAGAAATACTATTCCGCTGGCCGTTTTCTCTAAATTCGACAGCGACGGAAATACCGACGACAAGTTAACGGTTGAATCTTTCGCGGTAATTCTCGACGGTTTGCAGATCGACAGCATCGGAATTCTACAGAACTCGCCAGCCAAGTCCATTTTCCGGCGACTGATGAATGCGACCAATCGTCCGATCTCCGTTCGATTCCTCCCGGAAATTGGCGATGAAATCGAAAAATCCGTAGCGGCTTTTACCGAACTCGGTGCGGCAATGGTCGGCGCGGAAAGACCGGAACAGGTTCACGTCATCTCATCGGCGGTTCGCGGACGGGAAATTATTCGCGTACCAAAAACTTTCCCGCTGAGAATCGCAAACCGATCTCGCGTCATCAGCATCGGCGATGGTTTGCCGTTCGTCAAAATCGGCGAACGCATCAATCCAACCGGCAGAAAAATGTTGGCGGCTGGAATTCGTGAAGGCAATTTCGATTTATTGCTGAAAGACGCAGTCGCGCAGGCAGAATCCGGAGCGGACGCGCTCGACGTCAATGTCGGCATCCCGATGATCGACGAACCGGCGACGATGAAATCGGTCGTTTCGGAAATCCAGCGCGCGGTTTCGATCCCATTGGTTTTGGACAGCGCCGCGGCAAACGTCCTCGAATCCGGCCTCAAGGTTTACGCCGGAAAGGCGCTCGTCAACAGCGTCAACGGTAAAAAGAAACGACTCGAAGAAGTTTTGCCGATCGTTAAAAAGTACGGCGCGGCGGTCATCGCCCTGACGATCGACGAGACGATCCCCGAAACGGCGGAAGAACGGTTAGCAATCGCTAAAATGATTTTAAAAGCCTGCGACGAATTCAAAATCCCGAAGGAAAACATCATCGTCGATGTCGCCGCCATGGCAATCGCCTCGTCGGACAAATCGGGAATTCCCGTTCTGAAAGCGATCCGGCTCGTCCGGCAGGAACTCGGCCTTCCCGTTTCGCTCGGCATCAGCAATACTTCGTTCGGATTGCCGCAGAGGGCGCTGGTGCATAATACTTTTCTGGTACAGGCCATCGGCGCCGGATTAGACACCGCCATATTAAATCCGCTGGACGAACAAATCCACGACCTGATCGCTGCCGCCAGCCTGTTCGTCGGGCGCGATCCCGACTGCCGCGATTATCTGAAAGCCTACCGCGCGAAGAAGCAGACAACGAAGGATTAATACAGCAATGATTAGACGAGGATTAAACTTAATTCCCTTAGAAGATGGCTTATTACATATAACGGCAGGCATCACCGGCGGCTGCAAGCCGTCCGGTGGATGCCTTGGTTCGGCTTTGCCGGATAAGTTGTACCCGATCCGACCAAGAATCTGTCTTTAAAATTGAAAATTAACCTATCAAGTTCCCATCCATTTATTCCAGCTTCTTTAGCAACAGATAGGTAGAACTCCTCATGCTGGGTGTAGCTGTTAAACGCTAATCCAAAGGCTTCTGAGATGGACTTAATTCGAATATCTAATGCGATAGAATCACGAAAGTCCTCATGATAAACATCCATCATAATATTGCGGGCATATTTATCACCAATTCCTGAGAATCTTTTTAGAAAACGTATCTTCCCTTCACGACCCTCTTGAGCAAAGAGCATCTTCTTTGCAGCTTCTGGTCCGCCAAGAGATTTAACTTGTTCAAAACATTTTAAAATGTAATCGGCTTTAACAGATGGCATTCTAATTTTGGCATCTCTACAGGTTTGCGCTACTACTCTTACTCGTTCACTGGGAGGACGTTTATCCAAAGCCTCATATCTTAACTTGTTGTAATTGTATTTGTTGCCAATAAGGCCATCCCAACCCGATGCTCTTCCCATGGTGGAGAAACTCTGGAGAAGGTAATGCCATAGAAAATCCGGTCGTGATAAATTGTTGTATTCAGCCTTGAGTTTATTAAGTGTTGATTGTTTTTCCTGTGCCAAGCCCCTGGCTATTGAGGCAATTTTATGATGAGCAATACCTATATCCATATTCTCCTCCAGGAGCCTAACATATGTTTAACCTTCCCCTTGACCATCCTACCAAGTTTCTACACATAGAAACCTTTCCATAATTTAGCGGCGGTGCGAAAATTTTACTCTTACATTTCATCGAATCCCTCATGTTCTCATTTTAAAAACCGCTTCATTTTAATCATTTCTAAGCCATTTGTCAAGCGCCGAAGTGAGAATTGAAAAAGTCAGTTGGACTCCACCGATCTTAATAGCGGAGCGTGTCAGTATAGACTAATCCTTCACACAACGAACCGAGAAACCGAGTCGCTTATGTGTATTGCTACGGTGCACGTCTGAATTACTGTAATGTATTAGCCGGTACCAGGCGTAGTTACTACTACCGCTTTCAGTAGCCGACCACCAGTAACCGTCGTAGATAATGCCGCTGTATGACCCATCGATGAAACGGTAGCCTGCGGGTAACGCAGAAAAACCACTCTTATTGGTTGCACCAGTGTTTGGACTTTTCCAATGGACTATCCCGGTTTCTTTTAGTTTGCCGCCTTCATCGTTTCCCCGCCAGCCTGTATTATCAGCATCCGTTTGACTCATGCCCAGAAATTTCTCCAGTTCTTTCCATTCTGCGTCTGTCGGCACATGCCAGCCTGTAGGAGAAATGTCACGACTGTCGTCTATAGCGTACCAGTTATATAATCGTCCATAAGTATCAGCATTCGTTGCATTATTTTCATAATTACAATAAGCGCCGGTAGTCATATTAGACCATGCAGTTGTATCTGTTACATTGAATATCGCAGAGCCGTCACGGTAATGAGTGACTTTCAGGTTCTCTGCCATCCACCACTGGTCGCCAATTTTTACTGTTTGATATACATTTCCATCTATATCCGTGACTTCTGAGGTAGTACTTCCAGTGGGATTTTTTTCACAACTATAGAACATGAAAAAGGTAACCCATAAAATAATTGCAAAAGAAAGTCTTTGTATCATGGTAAACCTTCCTTTTATTTTAGATTAAACATTTTATAGATAGATCATTATTGGTAAACGCGAACATATGTTTAACCGTCACCTTGACCATTCTACCAAGTTTCTACACATAGAAACCATTCCGGAATTTAGCGGCAGTGCGAAATTTTTACTCTCACATTTCATCGAATCCCTCGTTCTCTCATTTTAAAAACCATTTCATTTTAATCATTTCCCGGCCATTTGTCAAGCGGTCGTTATAACCGCCTCCCGTCTGACACAATTTATTTAACAGACCCTCCGGCCAATTTTAAGGATATTTCGATACCGGCCGAAAACCGCCCCCGACCGGATCGGAGGATGTCTTCGACCCTACCTGAAGACGTCTCCGATACCACCTGAGGACATCTTCACTACCACCTGAGGATGTCTTCACTACCACCTGAGGATGTCTTCACCACCACCTGAGGATGTCTTCACCACCACCTGAGGATTTCTTCACTACCACCCGAGGACGTCTTCACCACCACCCGAGGACGTCTGCGGATACCTGCGGGGTGGTCAACAGATACCGTTGCGGATATCGGGTCATATTTACAAGGACTAAGTGAAAATATCCCGTTAATCCTGCCAATAAAAAGATAGCCTTCTCATCCTCGTGTTGACGATCCCGCGTTGACACGATGCCGCAGGGCTATTTAATCAGTATGCATTTCTTCGTGCTGCTGTATTCGCCCGCATCGATCCGATAGAAATATATGCCTGAAGGAACGGCAGATCCATTCCAGATAACCGAATGATAGCCGGCATTTTTAGGTTCATCGACCAGAGTTACAATCGATCTCCCGCCAACATCATAAACCGCCAGTTTAACGAATGCCGATTTAGGCAGCTGATATGATATGGTCGTTGTCGGATTGAACGGATTGGGATAATTCTGGTAAAGAGAAAAGACTTTAGGTTCTAAACCGTCTTCCGCCTTGACTGACACATAAACATCTCCCGGATAAGTATTTGTGGTACTGCCGTAAGTAACCGTATAGATCTTGCCGGAGGTCTTGATAATAACATTCCCGTTTGCGACGACTCCTTTACCCAACGGGATAGTTCCGCCCGTTCCTAATTCCGTCTGGTAGATAAAGCAATTCGCGGCGGCCAGCCGATCCAGTACTTCCTGTGTGGGATGATAGTATGTATTCCTATTGCCGACAGGAATAACGGCCATTTCAGGTCTTAAGGAATCCAAGAATGTCTGATTGGTACTATAACGACTGCCGTGATGGTTAATTTTCATGGCATCCACGTCACCAACCTGAGAAGCCAGCGGGGTCTCGCTATCCGCGTATTCAGACGCTTCTCCTCCGAGGTCGCCGCCGGTGAAATACTGGAATGAGTTATAGCTCAGTCGCCAACCGATGCTCAGATCATTTTCACTTGATGTCGCTCCGGTAACAACACCATAGTTAATGACTTCTCCGTCAGTAGCAACGCATTTCATCGTAACACCGCCGAGGTCCAGCACCTGACCGAGAACAATGGCAAAACGCCGGCCGGTTGCGTTGGCGGCCGTTACGTATTGTTTAAATCCCTGTGTGCTGTCTGGAATCGGATCGCTTCCTCTGTCATATACCGTATCGATGTTATCTACTCCGAGACTGTTGATGACTTCATCCAGTCCGCCGAGATGATCGGCATGATAATGAGAACAGACGACATAATTCAATTTCGTTATGCCAAGTGAGGTCAGATACGGACAGATGATATTCGTTCCGTTACCCGCATTTCCGGCATCGATCAACATCGTCTTTCCGGTTGGTGAGATGATCAATGTTGCATCGGCCTGACCGACATTAATATGGTGTATCTCCAATTGTTGCGCAAACAATGCCAACGAATTGAGAAACAGAAAACCGATAACGCTCCAAATGCGTAAAGCGGATTTTGTGGTTTTGATGCAATTGTGTTGCGGTGATTCCGTTTTATTATGCCAATACATTTTCTTTCACATCATAAAAATTATTACCAATGAGCAACGCATTCAATGTTGGGAGTATGGGGAAGAGATGTCAAATAACCTGACTTTCCCGCACGATCTGAACGCCGGAACTCGCGCCGATCCGGTTTGCGCCGGCTCGCACCATCATCATCGCGTCGGCAAATGTCCGGATGCCGCCGGCGGCTTTCACGCCCATCGAATCGCCGACGACTTTTCGCATCAACGCAACATCAGCCTGAATTGCGCCGGATTTGCTGAATCCGGTCGATGTCTTGACGAAGTGCGCTCCCGCCTGCTGAGCGATCTGACAGGCAACGATTTTTTCATCGTCGGTCAGCAGAGCGGTCTCGATGATCACCTTGACCAATTCTCCCGACGCGGCGGAAACGACCGCCTGAATATCGCGCCGAACATAGTCATAATCGCCGGATTTCAACCTGCCGACCGGAATGACCATATCAATCTCTTTCGCACCGTTTTCAACTGCTTCGGACGTTTCGGCGGATTTCATTTGAATCGTCGATGCACCCAGCGGAAAACCAACGACAGACGCGACGGCAATGCTGGATCCGGCAAGCAATTCCGAACACATTTTGACATAAGTCGGATTGACGCAGACGGCGGCAAATCCGTATGTTTTCGCTTCCTGACATAATTTTTCAATGTCGGCGGGCGTCGCTTCCGGTTTGAGAGCGGTGTGATCGATGATCGCGGCGATATTTTTCGCGGCGGATTCAGGCGAAACGGTCGTTAGAAATGTTGAATTCAAATCAGTGTCCTTTCTCAAGAATTGTGTTCAAAAAATCGGATAAAAGGTTGCGCGGCGGCCTCGGCGAGTTCGCGGGTCGGCGCTTCGGCGTAGATTCGTACTATCGGCTCTGTATTCGACGGACGCAGATGCACCCAGCGGTCGTTCCAGATGAATTTGATGCCGTCTTCCATGTTCACCGAATCGGCTGAAGCGAGCGTTTTCAGATCCGAAAAATAATCGCTGAGCGGTCTATCGCCCCGCGGGATTTTTTTCTTGATCATCGCATAATGCGGAAGTGATTTCATCACTTCGGAAATCGGTGCCGTCTGTTCGCTGAGAAATTGCAAAACCAGCGCAGATCCGACGAGCGAATCCCGCCCGAGATGCGCATCCGGCAGAATCACGCCGCCGTTTCCTTCTCCGCCGACAACTGCATGAATTTCTCGCATTTTCTTGGCGACATTGATCTCGCCGATCGGCGTGCGGACGACAGTTGCGCCAAATTGACGAGCGACATCATCCAGAGCCATCGTCGTGGAAAGATTCGTGACGACGGTTTTGTTCATGCTTTGTGATTTCGACAGCGCACACATCGAAGCCAGCACCAGTGTATATTCTTCCGAAAGTGGAAGTCCTTCATTGGAAATGATCGCCAGCCGGTCGGCGTCGGGATCGATGGCAAAGCCGATGTCGGCATGTTCGCTTTTCACTTTCGACATCAGGTCGATAAGGTTTTCCGGCAACGGCTCCGGCGTGTGCGGAAACGGCAAAGAACCGTCGCAATTCAGGCGAACGACTTCACAACCGAGACTTTCGAGCAGTTCGGGAATCGCAGAGAATCCTGCACCGTTCACCGCATCGACGACGATCTTAAATTTTCGCTGACGAATCGTTTCGGGATTCACATACGGCAGGTTCAGGACCATTTCGATATGATCCCGAATGGCTGTTGAATACATCGTGAGTTTGCCGCCGGTTGTTTTTTTGAAAGACGCTTGTTTCCCGAATTCAATGCGGCGACGCTGAAGGTTGAGCATTTGATCGGCATCGAGAAAAAGCCCGTCTGAACCGATGAATTTCAATCCATTCCATGGAATCGGGTTGTGGCTGGCGGTGATAACGATTCCGCCGTCCGCCTTGAGATGTTCGACTTCGTATTGAACTGTCGGTGTCGGGCAAACGCCCAAATCGACGATTTCAGCACCGGCCTGAATCATCGAATCGATGATCATTTTCCGAATGTGATTTCCCGAAGCGCGTGTATCCCGGCCGAGGAGGATTTGTTTTTTATCTCCGGCTTGGGTGAAGGCCTGACAATAGGAATGAATAAATATTTCCGTGAGTTCGTCGTCATATGCACGAACACCGGACAGACTTTCAATCAGCATAGAACTCCTGTAAAATTTCGCCTGTCCCGACCATCGAAACAGGCGATAAGGTTCGAACAGCCAGCAAATCCAAACTCAGAATTCCGCCCCTTCAGGCTTGTGGAATTTCCTGATAATACATCGTCCGAGTCTGGCGCCTGGCGGCTTTCGAGCGGCGCATCCGTCTTTCAGCGCTGGGCTTGACGTAGAATTCGTTCTTCTTAAGGTCTTTGAGAATGCCCGCTTTTTCGTATTTTTTCTTAAAACGGCGAAGTGCGCGTTCCAGCGGTTCGCGTGAACCGATGATGACTTCTATCATATGTTACTGTTTCACCTCGCTCTCGTTTTAACCCAAAAAGGTCTTTAATTCAGTGCTTCGGGACTTGTGGCGCAGACGGCGGATGGCATTTTCCTTGATCTGCCGTACCCGTTCCCGTGTGAGATTGAATTCCTCGCCGATCTCGTTCAGCGTCAATGCATATTCCCGGTCGATGCCGAAATACATCTTGATCACATCGCGCTCGCGGTCTTTGAGAGTGTTGAGCGAATCGCGGATTTCCTGCTTGAGCGACTCTGTCATCAAAGCGGAATCGGGCGGTCTTTGCCCATGATCATGCAGAACATCGATGAGCGCATTATCTTCGCCTTCACGAAACGGTGTGTCCAGCGAATGATGTCGCTTGGATATTTTAATCGCGTCCGCCACGTCGTTAGCATTCAGGCCGAGTTCGGAGGCAATTTCATCCTGCATGGGTGTGCGTTCGTACTGATGTTCGAGAACTTCCGCCTCTCGCGTGATTTTACTGATCATCCCGACCCGGTTCTGGGGAAGACGAATGATGCGTGAATGTTCAGCCAATGCCTGAAGAATGGATTGTCGTATCCACCAAACGGCGTAGGAAATAAATTTAAATCCGCGCGTTTCGTCGAATCGTTTGGCGGCTTTGATCAACCCCAGATTTCCCTCGTTGATCAGGTCGGTCAACGGCAATCCCTGACCCTGATAATCTTTGGCGACGCTGACGACAAAGCGCAGATTCGCTTCGGTCAATTCCCTCAATGCGCCGCGCTCGCCTTTTCGGATTCTCTGAGCCAGATCGACCTCCTGATCCGGCTTGAGCGGACTGTACTTTCCGATCTCTTCAAGGTATCTGCTCAGCGCTCTGTTTGAATCTTTTACCGTTTTCTTTTCCATCTTCTCCGGGATTAACCACTCGTTTTTTCAAATTCTTCGTTTTTCAAGACAATTCAAGATACGATTTATTTTCTATTTTGTCAACTCCGATTCGGTAGTTGAGAATATGATTAACCTTGACTTATGTCCTGAGAAGTCGATAAGTTTGCGGGTTATTTGGCAATGTGACAATCTATCAATCAAGCAGACGAGCGCGCCTTAAAAAAGGATTTGAAAAGCCGGTAACTTTTCCCGCAAATCTCCGGAATTTGATATTAGGAAATTGAAATTTAATCCACGGGGTGTAGCGCAGCCCGGTTAGCGCGCCTGCTTTGGGAGCAGGAGGCCCTGAGTTCAAATCTCAGCACCCCGACTCGGACATCTTTGACGCATCGATTGACATTTCCCATTTTGCCCCGATAGCTCAAGTGGATAGAGCATCTGCCTTCTAAGCAGGTGGTTACAGGTTCGAGTCCTGTTCGGGGTACAAACCATTTTAAAGTTAAGCCGGTAGTTAAGGCATTCTATCAAATCGATTTGACATCGAGAGCGCTATCCTGCACTTCCCGGCTGAGAAGGAATTCAAACTCTCGCCATAAGTAGTATCATCGGGATTGACCGTTCCGAAAAGCACTCTAGCATCCACTTCGTTCAGCGGAAACAGAGAGTAGTGGAAGGCGATCTGCCTGAGGATCGAATTTTCCATAGAAATATGCTTATCGGTAAGCTAATGTGCTTAAGGATATGCATCGAGATTGCATCAATCTGATTTTTCTCTCTGGTTTGTTCTTATACCAAAATTACTTCCCTTATTATAAGCGAAAGTATACCTCAAGATATGATCTTATTTCTATTCAAAAAATCAAATATTCTTTGATCAATGTTGCGTCGGCCTGACCGACATTGATATGGTGTATTTCTAATTGCTGAGCAAACGAGGTAAAGGAAAAGAGAAACAGAATACTGATAATACTCCAAATACGTATAGTGGATTTTATTGCTCTTAATCTATACTTGATCATCTATTTTTCTTGTTGTGTCTTTTTCAGTAACGGATAATAACAATCCATCAACTAAGTGATGATCATATCTTGGATTATAAATGATATGGTTTTTAAACAGCATCATTTTTTTCCGCGTCTTTGTTCTCAGAATAAAATTTTCTCATTTCCTGAGTTTTTACTTTCCGGTCCTCCATTTTCACTCTTGTCCTAATCTCCTTCAATAACCTTTTCATTTTAATCATAGAAGTAACGCTTCAGTCATTTTTGCTCAGTTCGTGCCAGATCAGCGCTGCGGCGCCGAGAATTGCCGCTTCATTCTCCGCTAATCCCGAAGGGAGAATTTTAACCTTGTTCCGGAAAATCGGCAACAGGTTTTTCTCCATATGTTCCTTCGCCGGTCGAAAGATCAAATCGCCCGCCGCCGCCATTCCACCAAACAGGAAGATCGCTTCGGGACTGAGATATTCAACTGTGTTGGCAAGCGTTTCGCCGAGCAATCTGCCGGTAATCTCGAACGCTTTATTGGCAATCGCATCGCCGGTGATTGCGGCTTCATAGACCGATTTCGATGTAATCTGCTGAGTCGGGATCGATCTGAGCGGACTTTTATCGGTTTCCGTCACCAACAGCTCAATGGCAGTTCGTGCGAGTCCGGTCGCCGAGGCATACGCTTCGAGACAGCCACGCTTGCCGCAACCGCAGACCCGGCCATTCCGCTCGATCATCAAATGTCCCATTTCACCAGCAAATCCACTGTGTCCGTAAACGAGTTCGCCATTGACGATAATGCCGCTTCCGAGTCCGGTTCCAAGCGTGATCTCGACGAAATTTTTCATGCCGCGCGCGTTGCCGAACTGCATCTCGCCCAATGCCGCCGCATTTGCATCATTCGTCAGAGCGACCTGAACGTTCATATATTTTTTTACAAGCGCAACGACATCGACGATCTTCCAACTCAGATTCGGCGGATTCTCGATCCGGCCAGTGTAGTAATTGGCATTCGGAGCGCCGATCCCGACACCACAAACATCGAACCGATCCGGATTTTCATGAAGGAGCAAGTCGATCTTCTCGAACAGCCTGCGGAAGAAATCCTCGGCAGGTTGTTCCGCATAGGTTGGCATCGCGTCTTTCGCGAGTATTTTCCCGCTTAGCTCAACCAGCCCGAATCCGGTATTCGTTCCCCCGATGTCAATACCGATCACGATCTTGATTCCGCTCATCTGTTTTCCTTTCGGTTGTTGGTAACTTTCATCACAATTCCTGTTTTGTCAAAAATAATACCAAACTTAATCGGCGGCGCCGATTTTTCAAAATACCGTCTTTTAGGCGATGACGGATTTTCACTTTTATATCTTGCCGGATTTTATAAATTAGTGCCTGTTAGTTGATAGAATTACATGTTGTTTCGATACAATAGAATACAAACAGAACCAGTCAATACGGAGATGGGAGTTCATGGACAATCTGGAAACAGAGAACGTCCGCAATGCGGACATGGAATTAATCGAAAATATTCGATCCAAATTCGACGAAGTGAAAGAATTGGTCGAAGGTATGAAGTCCAAACTTCCCGATATAGATGAGAATAAATGACTTTTCACGATGTTCGATATTTGAAACAAATTTTCGCCGGACGACCGGATTCGGTCAAAACGCAAGGAGAATAAAGTGAACATTATTGTGCCGATTAAACAGGTTCCGGAAACCAGCAACGTCAAAATGGATCCCGTCACCGGAACGATGGTCCGCGATGGCGTCGAACCGATCATCAATCCCCTCGATCTGTATGCCATCGAAGCGGCTGTCCGGATTCATGAGACACAAGGCGGAATGACGACGGCTCTTTCGATGGGTCCGGCAAAAGCCGATCTCGCTCTCAAGGAAGCCATCGCCATGGGTTGCGACACCGGCGTTCTGCTAAGCAATAAAGCCTTCGCGGGAGCCGACACATGGGCGACTTCTTACGTCATTTCTCAGGCGATCCGGAAGATCGGTAAGTTCGATCTGATTCTCTGCGGCGAACGCGCTACTGACGGCGATACCGGTCAAGTCGGTCCGGGAATCGCGGCTTGGCTGGATATTCCATTCGCGACCTACATCAGCGCCATTGTGGAAATTCGCCCGGAAAGTCTAATCGTGGAACGCATGGTCGAAACCGGTTACGAAACACTGGTGATCGCGCTTCCCTGCCTGCTCACCGTCGTCAAGGAACTGAATTATCCACGCCTTCCGTCTTTGCGCGGTAAAATAAAAGCGAAGAGTATGGAATTGAAAGTCTGGGGACCGGCAGAAATCGACGCGCTAACGGAAAATCTCGGTCTTCAAGGTTCTCCGACCCGCGTTGTTAAAATCTCGAGCCCGCAGGTGGCGCGGAACGGCGAAGTCATCCTGCCGAAAGACGAGCGCGAAATCGAAACCGCCGTCGATGGACTTATTCATTATCTCCAATCCAAAGAAATCATTTAAGGAACGATTAAAATGTCATATACAGATGTTTGGATTCTCGGCGAACAGGAAAATGGAAAAGTCAAACTCGTTTCCTACGAACTGCTAAAACGCGGTCGCGCGCTGGCCGATAAACGCGGCGTCAAATTGGTCGCCATCATGCTCGGTAAACAAATTTTTAAAGACGGCCTGCAGGAACTGATTCATCGGGGAGCCGACCGCATCATCGTCGTCGAAAATCCCGCGCTGGAACATTTCCTCCCCGAGCCATATCTGCACACCATTCTACATTTAATCCAGAAGTATCAGCCGGAAATCATGATCGCCAGCGCGACGACGACCGGACGCACAGTCATGCCCGCGCTCGCCGTCAAATGCAACACCGGCCTGACCGCCGACTGCACCGATCTCGATATTGAAAACGGAACCGGCTGTCTCATCCAGACGCGCCCGGCGATCGGCGGAAATATCCTGGCGACGATTAAAACACCGACACGCAGACCGCAGATGGCGACGGTTCGTCCGCACTCGAATAAACCGCTCCCGGCCGATATCACGCGCACAGGCGAAATTATCTACGAAACCATCAATCCTGCTCTGCTGAAAAGCCGCGTCAAACGAATCGGTTTCAAGGCGAATACCGAAGAAGGCGGAAGCATTCAGGACGCCGAGATCATCATTGCCGGCGGAAAAGGATTCAAGAAAAGTGACAATTTTCAGATGGTCCAGGATCTCGCCGCTATTTTCGGCGGAGCGGTCGGCGCCTCGCGCGATGCGGTAGATCTCGGTTGGTCAACCTATCCGCATCAGGTTGGATTGAGCGGTAAAACCGTCAGTCCGAAACTCTACATCGCTATTGCGATTTCCGGATCGGTCCAGCATCTCGCAGGAATTAAAACCGCCGAAAACATCATCGCCATCAACAGCGATCCGGACGCGCAGATTTTTCAGGTTGCCAATTACGGAATTGCCGCCGACCTGTTTGAAGTGATGCCGGTTCTTATCAGCAAACTGAAAGTATTGAAGCAACAGAAATCCATGTAACGGAGGTCTATCATGTCTCATTACAAATATAATCCGATCAATTCGCCTATCGTCGATGAACTCAAATCCATTGTCGGTACTAAATTCGTCATCTTTGGCGAGCCGGAAAAAATGGAACCTTACTCGCACGATGAAATCGCCGAAAAACATTACGCACACATGCCGGAAGCCGTCGTCAAGCCGCGAACAGCCGAGGAAATCTCGAAAATCATGAAATTGGCAAATCGTGAAAATGTCCCGGTTACGCCGCGAGGCGCGGGAAGTGGACTCTCCGGTGGCGCAGTGCCGCTTCACGGTGGGATTTCATTATCGCTGGAGCGGATGAACGAAATCCTGGAAATCGATAAGGAAAATCTCGTTGTCGTCGTGGAACCGGGCGTTGTGACGAATGAAATCAACGATAAACTCAAAGCTGACGGACTCTTTTTCGCCGGCTACCCGATGAGCGTCGAGAGTTGCTTCGTCGGCGGAAATGTCGCCGAAAACGCAGGCGGCGGACGCGCGGTCAAGTACGGCGTCACCGAGCGTTACATCATCGGTCTGGAAGTCGTCACACCTCAAGGCGACATCATCCATCTCGGCGGCAAATTATCGAAAAACGTCGTCGGTTATGATTTTATCAAACTGATGGTCGGTTCCGAAGGCACACTCGGCATTTTTACAAAGATCTATATCAAACTGCTTCCTCTTCCGACGGAAAAGATCGATTTGCTCGTGATGTTCAAAGACGCGGAATCGGCGATTAAGATTGTGCCGACGATCATGACAATGGGACACATCATCCCGACTTCCATCGAATTCATGGACAAACTCTCGTTCCAAACTTCGTACAAATATCTGAACGAACATTTGCCAAATGAAGACGCGGGCGCGATGTTGCTCATCGAAGTCGATGGCAACAGCATGGAACAACTTGAAAAAGAATATGAAACCATCGGCGAACTTTGCCTGCAGAACGACGCAATTGATGTTTTCGTCGCCGACAACGCCACGACGCAGGAGCGCGTCTGGAAAGTCCGGCGCAACATCGCCGAGGCGTTTAAAGTCTATTCGCCGGTCCAAAGCCTCGAAGACATCGTCGTTCCGGTCGCCGCCATTCCTAAAATCCTTCCCGAGATCGAAAAACTTGCGGAAAAATATGACGTCGTCATTCCGTGTTACGGTCACGCAGGCGACGGAAATCTCCATGCCACTCTCGTGAAAAAACCGGAAATGTCGATTGAAAAATGGAACGAATTGTTGCCGACGATCCTCCGGGATTTGTATGACAAGACTGTCGCATGCGGCGGAACGATCAGCGGTGAGCACGGCATCGGTCATAAACGGAAGGAATTCATCGGGCAGGCGCTGGAACCGGCAACCATCGAACTGATGCGCCGCGTCAAACTCGCTTTCGACCCGAAGAATATCCTCAATCCCGGAAAAATCTTCAACATCGATTAGCGACAGCCAAGCCAACCGGTATCAACGTGACGATTTCACTGTCATTTCTGTCAGAACTCGTCGGCCTGCGCCGGGAAATCCATAGACATCCCGAATTATCGAACGAAGAGCGAATGACCGCCGAACGACTGATCCAATTCATTTCAGCACATTCCAAACCAAGTCAGATCGTTCAAAATATCGGCGGACATGGTTTTCTGGTTATATTCGATAGCAACCAGCCGGGAAAAACGGTTGCCATCCGCGCGGAATTGGACGCTTTACCGATTCACGAAGAAACGGATTTGCCTTATAAGTCGGAAATCTCCGACGTATCGCATCAGTGCGGTCACGACGGACAGATGGCGATTCTCGCCGGATTAGCACATTTGATCGGACAACAGCCGCCGAAAACGGGAAAAGTCATTCTGATTTTTCAGTCCGCGGAAGAGACCGGCGAAGGCGCGCGTCGTATGATTGCCGACGCGAAATTTGACCAATTTCCTATCGACTTCATATTCGGTTTTCACAATCTGCCCGGCTTTCCTTTTGGCAAGATCATCGTCAGAGAGCAGACGTTTTGTGCCGCTTCGTGCGGAATGATTGCCACACTGACCGGACATCCGTCGCACGCATCGCATCCGGAATCCGCCGTCAGTCCCGCACTGGCAATGGCGGAGACAATTCAAGCACTGAACGCGATTCAACACGCGCCGGATTCGAGTGAAGATTTTACATTGCTTACCGTTATTCACGCGCGTCTCGGCGAAATTGCATTCGGAACAACGCCCGGCGATACCGTCGTTATGGCGACGCTCCGCGCTTATACCGATGAACGGCTCGTCCGACTGAAATCCGAAACGGAAAAACTGATCCGGACAATATCGATGAAACATCATCTGGCGTGCGAATTCTCCTACCGCGACATCTTCTCCGCTTGTGTCAATCACACCGAAGCCGTTCAGCAAGTTCGAAATGCCGCGGAATCCTGCAGAATGGAAAAGATCGAACTCGAGAAACCGTTTCGCTGGTCCGAAGATTTCGGATATTTCGCGTCCCGGTTTCCCGGTGCCTATTTCGGAATCGGAGCCGGAGAAAAACATCCCGACCTGCACGACGGCACTTACGATTTCCCCGACAAACTGATCGAACCCGGATTAGAGATTCTTCAAAAAATTACGGGTTCAGTCACTAATTGTTTGTAAGCCCATAAAACAAGATTTCATCAAGCATCGAAGACAGAATATACAGAATGTTGTGACACAAATGATGTCTGTATTTATTGCCATGACCTTTAGGTCGTAGATTTAGTTTGCTTACTAATTGCCGCGGACTTTAGTCCGTCATTTGAGTTAAACGCATGGCAATACAGCCTTCACCCGGAGAGGCGAACAGGCTTAATCCAACCCAATCAACTTGCCGGCATCAAACAAGACTCTAAAGAATATTCTTGATATTGAACCATTTCCGGTTTATACTTAAGTGTGAACGGTAAAATAACTTATCAAATTTCCAGTTGTGTTGATCGCCATGTTTTTCACTCTTGGTTATTGGAGGCGTTTTTTGGATTTATTCACAAAAAAACCGGTCACGCGATCAAACGTGGCCTTCTACAATCAGATCGATCCAAACATCGGTAAACCCGATGATTACTGGAATCATACAGTTGTAGATAGATAAATGGTGGGAAGTATGGGCGAGTCATTGAAACTTGTCGTTTTTTCACTGAATGAACAAAAATATGCCCTGCGACTTGCCGTAGTTGAAAGAGTTGTGCGGATTGTTGAAATAGTACGATTGCCGAAGGCGCCGAAAATTATACTCGGCGTAATTAATATCCAGGGACGAATTATTCCGGTGGTCAATGTCCGTCGGCGTTTCGATCTGCCGGAACGAGATACTGACCTGAACGATCAACTCATAATTGCCAAAACTGAAAAACGAACCGTTGCATTGGTCGTTGACACTGTCAATGGTGTAATGGAATTCCCGGATCAAAAGGTAACGTCGCCCGATCAGATTTTGCCTTCAATGGAATATATCGCCGGAGTGATCAAAATGGAAAATGGTTTGATCTTAGTCCATGATATTGACCGATTCCTTTCCCTTGAAGAAGAGCAACGGCTTGAGGATGTTTTGACAAGTAAATATATCGGATAACTCGTGTCATCTAATATATCAACAGAACTCATAAATAATCTCAGTAAGCTGATCGCAGAACGAATGGGGCTAAACTTTCCGAAGGAACGCTGGTCCGATCTGGAGCGGGGAATTTGTTCCGCAGCGCGCGAATCCGGCAATCAAGATCCCGACGAATTTATCCGCCAAATTCTTGTAGCGCCGTTAGACAAAATTCAGATCGAGATTCTAGCCGGTTATTTAACTATCGGAGAAACATATTTCTTCCGCGAACCGGCGAGTTTTGAAAATCTCGAAAGAGTAATCCTACCGGAGCTCGTTCAATCATACAAGGGAAACGGGCAACGCCTCCGAATCTGGAGCGCCGGCTGTTGCACCGGAGAAGAACCCTATTCGATCGCCATGACCCTATCCAAAATAATTCCTGATTTGAAAGATTGGAATGTTTCCATCCTGGCCACCGATATTAATCCCCGGTTTTTAAAGAAAGCCACGCAAGCGGAATACACTGAGTGGGCGTTTCGAGAAACTCCGCCATGGGTCAAACAGAAATTCTTCAAAAACAAAAGTGACGGGCATTATGAAATTTCTCCCCACGTCAAAAAAATGGTGACTTTTTCGTATCTCAATCTGGCGGAAGATGTTTACCCGTCCTTGCTGAATAATACCAATGCCATGAATGTCATTTTTTGCCGGAATGTCCTGATGTATTTCACCCCGGAAAAGATTAAGAAGGTCATTCAGAACCTGTTCCTGTCATTGGTCGATGGCGGTTGGCTGATCGTCAGTCCGGCCGAAACCGCTCAAGTGCTGTACGACCAGTTTGAAACGGTTAACCTGCAGGGAATGACGGCCTATCGTAAAAATGCCCGGCGGGAAGCCACAATAACAAAATATTTCGAAAGCGAGTTGGCGACCGGGATAATACCACAATTTCAACAAACGATTAATAATGAAATCTTTACTTTTCCGGATGAGGTTTTATCACCGCCTATCCCTCCGACCGACAGGTTGCCGTCACGGGCAGAGGATAGCGACAGAAAACCGCCGGAGTCGGAAAAATCCGAGTATGATAAATTCTTCACCCTTTACCAACAAGGTCGATATCTCGAAGCCGAAGAAAAACTACTGAAATTACTCTCCTTCGAGCAGGTTGATTCTGCAAAAGCTTCTCTTTTAGCCAGAATTTATGCCGATCAGGGGAAACTTAATGAATCGTTAAAATGGTGTGAAAAGGCCATTGCCCTCGACAAACTCAATCCCGAACTCTATTATCTCCACGCACTAATTTCTCAGGAACAGGGTGATTTGAGAGGAACAAATCTGGCGCTAAAGCGGGCGCTTTATCTCGATCCGAACTTTATCCCGGCTCATTTTGCGCTGGGAAATCTGGCCTTGCGAGAGGAAAAATTCAATGAATCCCGCAAACACATGCGCAATGCTCTTTTGCTCCTTGGAACACACCGGCACGATGAAATTCTACCAGAATCCGAAGGAATCACAGTCGGCAGATTGATTGAAATCATCCGTTCAACGACTAATGGCGAGGATCTGTCATGAAAGAATCAAAGTCGGAATCACACCGGAAAGAAACAAAAATTATCGATTGGACGGCCATTAACCGTCATCTGGAAATAACCCGCAAAGATCTGGAACAAGGTTCATTACCATCACCCGAGAAAATGAAAAAAATCCTGAAAGAACGCGCCAAAACCTTAGCGAGCGAACCGGTGTCAAAGAAAGCAGCCGCGGATTACATCGAAATCGTTGAGTTCATTCTTTCGGATGAAAAATACGGCATTGAATCGGCCTTTATCAGAGAGGTTTGTGCCCTAAAAGATTTCACGCCATTGCCCGGAACGCCGCCGTTTATACTCGGAATTATCAATTTTCGCGGCCAGATTCTCTCGGTTACGGATTTAAAAAAATTCTTCGATCTTCCCGAGAAAGGACTATCAGACCTCAATCGGCTGATCATTGTATATAACGATAAAATGGAATTTGGAATTCTGTCAGATGCTGTTATAGGCGTAAAAAAAATTGCGCTCGACAAAATACAGTCAACCTTGCCTATATTCTCGGATATGCGGGCACAATATTTAAAAGGTGTAACGACCGAACGTCTCATTATAATTGATATTGACAAGATTATGTTCGATAAAAAGATTATTGTAAACGAAGAGGTTGAGACCTGAACCAATTAATCCGTATTGCAATGTTAAAAAATAGTAGGAGGATATTATGAAATTTCCTATAATGATGAAAAGCAGAAACAAAAAAAGGCAGGAGCAGGAGATGCTTAGCCAGTTAGCCGCAATCATAGAATCAGCCGATGATGCCATCATCGGTAAGACGCTTGATGGGATTATTACCAGCTGGAACAAGGGCGCAGAAAAAATCTATGGATATTCCGCCGGTGAGGTGTTGGGCAAATCCATTCTTATCTTATCAAACCCGGATTATCCTGACGAAGTGCCGAACATTCTCGACAAAATTAAACACGGGGGAAATATTAGGCATTATGAGACTATCCGCATCGGGAAAGACGATAGGAAAATTAATGTATCATTGACTATTTCTCCAATTAAAGATACATCAGGAAATATCGTTGGAGCCTCGACAATTACCCGTGATACCACTGAGCGTAAGAAGATGGAAGAAGCACTGCGTGCCGCTTCGTTATATGCCCGCAGTCTGATTGAAGCCAGCCTTGATCCTCTGGTCACGATCAGTCCGGAAGGTAAAATCACTGATGTGAATGAAGCCACTATTAAAGCCACCGGACGCTCGCGTGAAAAACTGATTGGAACGGATTTCTCGGATTATTTCAGCGAACCAGAGAAAGCCAGAGAGGGATACCAAACGGTTTTTAGTAAAGGCTACGTCATTGATTATCCACTGACGATTCGTCACTCTTCCGGCAAATTGACCGAAGTTTTTTATAACGCCAGCGTCTATAAGGATGAAGCCGGAAAAGTGCTGGGTGTATTTGCGGCCGCTCGCGACGTAACCGAACAAAATAAACTTACTATAGAATTGCAGAAACATCGTGAACACCTGGAGGAAACCGTTGCCCAACGTACTTCAGAACTGACGGAAGTTCTTAAAGAAGTCAAGGAAGCAATCAATGTTCTGGCGCCTTCTGCCAGCGAAGTCCTGGCCGCCGCAACTCAAGTTACTAACGGAGCTACCGAAACTGCTACCGCAGTCAGCGAAACAACCACTACGGTTGAAGAAGTCAAACAGACCGCACAGGTCTCTAATCAAAAAGCGAAATACGTATCGGAAAACGCTCAAAAAACAACTCAGGTCGCCCTCAGTGGCAAGAAAGCTGTCGAGGAAAACATAAAGAGTGTCAACCGCATTCGTGAGCAGGTGGAATCTATCGCTGAAAGCATCGTAAAACTCAGCGAACAAGGACAGGCGATTGGCGAAATTATTACTACGGTCACTGACATCGCAGAACAGGTTAACCTGCTATCGGTGAATGCGGCCATCGAAGCCGCGCGAGCCGGCGAACAGGGTAAAGGTTTTTCTGTCGTCGCACAGGAAATTAAAAACCTCGCCGAGCAGTCAAAACAGGCAACCGCTCAGGTGCGGGCGATTTTGAATGATGTTCAGAAAGGAATCAGCGCCGCAGTAATGGTGACAGAACAAGGCAGTAAAGCGGCAGAAGCCGGTGTAACACAAGCAGTAGAAGCCGGCGAATCGATTAGTGCCTTGGCAGAAAATGTCTCTGAGGCCGCCCAGGCGGTCACTCAGATTGCGGCTTCGAGCCAGCAACAGTTGGTCGGGATGGATCAGGTCGTGTTAGCCATGGAGAATATCAAACAGGCCAGCACCGAATCCATCGCCAGCACGAAACAGGTTGAGGCATCGGCCCAAAACCTGCTTAGACTAAGCCAAAAACTGATGGAAATAGTGGAGCAGTTTAAATTATTAACGGAGTAATCAGTGGATGACAAAAACCGTGAGTTTTTAAAAAAACTCGTTGCCACGTTTAGAACCGAAGCGCACGAACATGTCGATGCGCTTTCATCCGGGCTGATCGATTTGGAACGGGCTTCGTCAGCCGAGCAACAAATTAAGATAGTTGAAGTCATCTTTCGAGAAGCACACAGCCTGAAAGGTGCGGCTCGTGCCGTGGATATAACCGAGATCGAAACACTCTGCCAGTCTCTGGAAAGTGTTTTTACAGTTTTGAAACGTCAGGAGATCAAAACCTCACCGGAATTGTTTGATGTTCTCCATCAGGCCGTTGACGATCTAAGTAGATTGTTACTGCAATTGGAGACCGATACTTCCCTTAAAACCGATCCTCATAGACAAGAACTTCTCCAACAGTTGCAGAATGTAGCCAAAGGAATTGTCGTACCTGCAATCGTCACAGAACCGAAGGAAAAAAGCGTTCCACCAGCGATAGTCCCGGACTCAGAAAACAGTATGCCGGCAGTGGCTGACAAATCCGTATTGGCCGAGACGGTGAGAGTGCCGACGACCAAATTGATTTCCGTACTTTTACAAGCCGAAGAGTTCCTGTTGACGAAGTTATCGATCGGACAATTAGTTATCGAATTACATGACGTCACCTCAGATATTGCCCTGTGGGAAAAAGAATGGGTAAAAGTTCATCCCAGATTGCAGAAATTTCGGTCTTTACTCGAAAAAGAGGAGAAAAAGAATCCGCACAATTCAACCGGTTCGCAGATTGCCAGATTAATCGAATTCCTCGACTGGAATTATGATTATATGAAATCGCAAAAAGCCAAACTGACCAGTATGGCAATGTCCGCACGGTACAACCATCATACTCTCGGCAGAATGGTGGATGACCTGCTCGATGATATGAAACAAGTCCTGATGATGCCGGTTTCATCCCTGCTTGGAATTTTCCCTAAAATGGTCCGCGACCTGTCCCGCGTCGAAGGGAAGGATGTCGAACTTGTGATAAGTGGTGGAGAAGTTGAAATCGACAAGCGGATTTTGGATGACTTAAAAGATCCGCTCATCCATCTGATAAGAAATTGTATCGATCATGGCATCGAAAAGCCACAGGAACGCCAGGGAAAAAAGAAACCACCCAAAGGACAGATAATCATCGCCGTTGAACGCAAAAGCGGACATGTAGAAATCCGTGTATCGGATGATGGAACCGGAATCGACATATCCAAAATCAAAACGTCTGTCATCAAACTTGGATTATTGTCGATGGCCGATGTTGAAAGAACACCAGATTCGGAATTACTGCCTTTGATTTTCCAGTCCGGAGTCACCACCAGTCCCATTATTACCAATGTATCCGGTCGCGGTCTTGGTCTGGCTATTGTCAGAGAGAAAGTTGAAAAATTGGGTGGAAATATCTTCTTTGAGACCACACCCGGAATTGGATTAACTTTTCGGATTATTGTGCCGCTTATACTGGCTACATTTCGCGGAGTTATCGTGCGGATCGGTGAATTCCTTTTCATTTTGCCTACGATAAATGTAGAACGTGTCGTCAGAGTAAATCGGGAAAACATCCGGACAGTCGAAAACCGGAAGACCATCGTACTTGACGGACGTATCATTGCCTTGGAGCGACTTGACGACTTGTTGGATATGCCCCGCTCAGTTAAACCTGAAAAATCCGAAGGAGATATATCGGCTGTTGTTCTCGCTTCAGCAGAAAATCGGATTGCGGTACAGGTCGATGAAGTGATCAATGAACAGGAAGTGCTGTCAAAAAATCTGGGTAAGCAGCTGTCCCGCGTGCACAATGTTTCCGGAGCCGCCGTTTTGGGCACCGGCAAAGTCGTGCCGATTTTTAATATCGCCAATTTACTGAAATCCGTCGGTAGCATAACCCGCAAAACCGCACAACCATCTCTTACTCCAACGGAAACAAAAAAAGACAAACGTGCTTCAGTATTAGTAGTCGAAGACTCCATCACAGCCCGAACCTTGCTTAAGAACATACTGGAAGCCACCGGTTATCAGGTCGCTACGGCCGTGGATGGGATTGACGCTTTCACTCAATTACGAAGCGGTGAATTTGATATCGTGTTATCGGATGTCGATATGCCCCGGATGAACGGCTTTGATCTGACCGCAAGGATTCGGTCGGATAAAAAACTTGCCGATCTGCCAATCGTATTGGTCACAGCGCTCGATTCGAGAGAAAACCGGGAACGCGGAATCGAAGTCGGCGCCAATGCCTATATCGTCAAAAGCAGTTTCGACCAGAGCAATTTACTTGAAGTTATACGGAGGTTGATTTGAGATTGGCGATCGTTGATTGTCTATTGTTGGATTTTCTATTGTCGATTTAAAGGAAAGATTTTAGATGAGAATAATGAAATCATCAATCTTCAATCATCAATCGTCAATCCTTCAATCGTCAATCCTCCAATCATCAATCTCCAATCGTCAATTAAAAGGATAAAAAGTGGATTCTGAAGAGCTAAAACGAAGAACCAAACAGTTTGCGCATCGTTGTGTCAAATTAGCACTCGCTCTGCCTAAAAATACTGTGGGTAATCATTTAAGGTCCCAACTAGTTCGCTGTGCAACATCCGTCGCCGCTAAATATAGAGCAACTCTTCTGTCGCAAACTAAAGCATCATTTATTGCAAAAATCAGTATCGTTATCGAAGAATCCGATGAATCCGAATTCTGGTTGGAGTTTATTATTGACGAAGACCTTATTAAAAAAGAATTGGTCATGCAACTTCTTAATGAAGCTCATGAATTGTCCTCGATTTTTATCGCATCACGAAAAACCGCCCAAAAGAATCGTTACTTGAAGAAGAATTTATGATTGTTGGATTGTCTATTGTCGATTTAAAGGGAAAGAACAGAATGAGAAATAATATTCAATCATCAATTATCAATCATCAATTATCAATCATCAATTGTCTATTTTCTATTGTCGATTTATTATTACCAATTGAAGGAAAAGAATTTATAAGAGAACAGTATTTATGATAAAATCATCAATCGTCAATCATCAATCCACCAATCATCAATCCACCAATCATCAATCTCCAATCATCAATCGTCAATCCTCAATCCAAAGGGCTTACTAAATGATTAAAATTCTGATCGCCGATGATTCTGCCGTTACGCGGGAATTTTTAACGTACCTGTTCAACTCGACATCGGCATTTCAGGTTGTCGGCACCGCTAAAAACGGCAAAGAAGCCGTTGAAATGACCAGTGAGAAATTACCTGATGTTGTCATCATGGATGTTAACATGCCGGTAATGAATGGATTTGAAGCTACCCGTCAGATTATGGAGACCAGGGCCGTTCCGATTATTGTTGTGACCGCCTCTCACGATCAGACCGACGTGGAAACCTCCTTCCGGGCCCTGGAAGCGGGCGCCATGATGATTCTCGAAAAACCGCAGGGAATCGGGCATCCTGGCCATAAGAAAGCAGTCGATGACCTGCTCAGGCTGACCCGCCTGATGTCTGAAGTCAAAGTTATTACCCGGCGGACAAAAAAACCGGAAAGTAAAATAATTAATCTGAAACAAGACCGTCAATCTCAGAACCTAATTCACAACAGCTTAGAGTTGGTCGCTATCGGGAGTTCGACCGGCGGACCGATTGTGCTCCAGAAAATCTTATCTAAATTACCGGCGCAGTTCCCGGTCCCCATTATAATTGTTCAGCACATATCAAAGGGCTTTTTGGAAGGTATGGCGGAATGGCTGAACCAGATTTCACCGCTGACGGTACGTATTCCGCAAAATCTGGAGGTACTATTGCCGGGACATGCCTATTTAGCCCCGGACGGATTCCAGATCGGAGTTGCCAAAAACGATCGAATAAGCGTCTGTCTTACACAAGGTCAATCTAAACCGGCCTTCTGCCCTTCGGTTGCGGAATTGTTCCGGTCTGTTACGGATGTAATGGCGCCGAATGTAATTGGTGTCCTGCTGACCGGTATGGGCAATGACGGCGCCCATGAATTGAAACGGATGCGCGATATGGGCGGAATCACGATCGCTCAAAATGAGGAGAGTTGCGTGGTTTTCGGAATGCCCAAAGTGGCGATTGAATTAGGCGCCGCAAAATATATATCAAATCCGGAAGAAATTGCGGATTTATTGAACAATTTAGTGCAAATTTAGAATATGCGATAATGTGTATGATTAAACCAAGGATTTGTAATGCTACTTATATGAAACAATCTTTAACAGTGAGGTAATTTATGTCTATGCCCAAGAATTCTCTTAAAGATAAACACACCATTCTGGTAGTTGAGGACAGCCCAACCCAAGCTGAGAAATTAAAATTTCTACTGGAAGAACATCATTTTCATGTTGCTGTAGCAGACAACGGGATCGAGGCGCTTACTTATCTTAGTACCCGGCCGGCAGATGTTATCATCAGTGATATTCTGATGCCCGGAATGGACGGTTATGCGTTCTGCAGTAAAGTAAAATCCGACGAAAAATTGCGGGATATTCCGGTGATGTTACTGACTTCTTTGACCGATCCCGAAGATGTTATCAAAGGTTTGTTATGCGGCGCGGATAATTTTGTAACCAAACCATATAATGAAGAGGTGCTCCTTTCCCAGATCGAGTACATTTTAGTCAACAAAAAAATTCGCGACACGCACTTCGCCGAAATGGGAATCGATATCTATTTCGGCGGGAAAAAACACCAAATCACCTCGAGCCGTTTACAGATTATCGATCTGCTTCTTTCTACCTATGAAAATGCCATACAGAAAAAATATGAAGTCGAGCAAGCTTTGTACGATCTCACCGTGACTCAGAATAAATTAAAAGCATTAAACGAAAATCTGGAAGAGAAAGTACTGGAAAGAACCCGACGGATCGAACAACTCAACGAACTGTTGCGAGTCATACGGAATATCAATCAATTAATCGTAAAAACCCATAATCGCAATTATTTGATTCAGCATGCCTGTGAAATATTCACTGCGAGTAAAATCTTTTCCAGCGCCTGGATTTACCTTCTTGATGATAAAGGCAAAGTAACCGATATCGTCGGATCCGGCCACGGTAAGGAGTTCGAATCTTTCAAATCTGATTTAATGAATGGCATTTTCCCGCCATGCATCCGACAGATTGTCACTAAAGATGAAGTAGTTATAATACCGGAACCGATCAAATCCTGCCCGGGTTGTCCGCTTTCAACGAACAAATCCAACCGATTGGTTTTTTCGGTGGCTCTACGGGCGGGCGACACAACCTTCGGAGTTCTGAATGTCGGATCGCGCATGTCGGAACCAAACGACGAAGAAGTTGGCCTTTTTGAAGAAGTTGCCGGAGATATCGCTTATGGTCTGAACAATATTAAACTGGAAACAAAACATCTTCTGGCGCTGGAACAGGTCAAAGAAAACGAACACAAATTTCGCCTTATCTGGGAGAAATCGGCTGACGGAATGCGACTGACGGATGCGGATGGAATTGTCCATATGGTGAATGATGCCTATTGTAAACTTGTCGAGATGGAGAAGAAAGACCTTGAGAACAAGCCGCTTTCGATCGTCTACTCCCAAGAAATTCGGGAAAAAACTCTCCTTCAATACAGGGAACGTTTTCAGGCTTCAAAAATCGAGACTTTTTTAGAAAGTGAAATGGTTCTGTGGAACTGTCGTAAAATCTGGCTCGAACTATCAAACTCATTTTATAAAATCGAAAATCAACCTCAACTTCTCCTGACGATATTTCATGATATTACCAAGCGAAAGACGGCATTAAACGAAAAAGAGAAACTGCAAGCCCAGCTCCAGCAAAGCCAAAAAATGGAAGCTATCGGTCGTCTCGCCGGCGGAATCGCACACGATTTCAACAATATGCTGACAATTATTCAGGGTAACGCCCAGTTAGGGATGATGAATTCCGAGCCGGCACACCCGCTTTATCATAATTTTCAACAGATCATTATTGCTTCGGAGAAAGCGGCTACTCTGACCCGTCAAATGCTTACTTTTAGTCGAAAGCAAACCGTTGAATTTCATCCGGTCAAACTGAATCATGTCATTGAAGACATGAACAAAATGCTCCGCTGTTTAATCGGAGAAAATATTCAGATTGTTACCAACTTACAATCTGACCTCCGACTGATCAAAGCAGATGAAGGCTACCTCGAACAAGTTCTTATGAATCTGATCGTCAACGCCCGTGACGCCATGCCGGATGGTGGCCAGATTAATATTACCACTAAGAGTATTGTACTTGATCGGTACGCTGGTAAAAACTTGCCGGAAAGTCGCTCAGGCAATTTTGTCTTACTGACTGTAGAAGATTCTGGTTGTGGTATCTGTGTAGAAAACCTTGAAAAAATCTTCGAACCTTTCTTCACAACCAAAGAAAGCGGTAAAGGTACCGGACTGGGATTGGCAATGGTTTACGGAATTGTGAAGCAACATGACGGCTGGATCAATGTTTACAGTGAAATCGGAAAAGGAACAACCTTTAAAATCTACCTGCCGGCACTTGCAGAGACAAAAAAAAGGCAGGAATCTGTAGAACAGCAAAAATGGATCACTAACGAAAAAGGTCAGGGTGAACGGATTCTGCTGGTTGAGGATGATCCGTCGGTATGTAATTTTGCGGCTTTTGTGTTGCGCGAAAACGGCTATGAAGTATTCACAGCCAGCGACGGTCAAAAAGCCGGTGAGATGTTTGATGCCTATGCGGGAAATTTTAAACTGGTTCTATGCGATTTCATTCTTCCTGATAAAAACGGAATCGACGTTGCCGACCAGATGCGACTAAAAGTAACCGATCTGCCGGTTTTACTCAGCAATGGTTATACCGAAGAAAAGGTTGCGCAATCTTTAATCACTGAAAAAGGGTACCATTTCATTCAAAAACCCTATTCAATCGCCGATTTGCTGACAATGGTCAAAAAGATGTTAAATGACGGTAATGTTTAATATTTATCTGATCTTTACAGAAATTTGCAGGTTACAAAGCAAAAACCGGAAAGAAAGACTTTTTAATCAGTATTTCATTATTCGCCGATGACGAACAAATTTAAAACTTGGAATCAAACACAATCTACTTAATCTCCTACCTCATCAATAAAACTTTCTTATGTGAAACGAAACCGGAAGCGCTCATGCGACACAGGTACATTCCGCCGGGAAGCGAATTGTTTGCCATATCGGTTCCGTCCCAATAAACATCATAGATGCCCGGAGAATGACTTCGCGAAGCTAAAATCTTGACGGCTTTCCCCAGCATGTCGTACATAACAACATCCACATCGCCTCTCTGCGGCACTTCATATTGAATTCGCGTCGTCGTATTGAACGGATTCGGATAATTCTGGTGCAACTGAAATTTGGTCGGTCCGAAAGCCGTAGATTGCGCTCGCCGGTAGCCAATCGTGTTAAACGGAAACGGCTTCGTCTGCGAATTGGACGCCCAGCGCCAGAGCCCGGAATTATCTACTGCGGCGAGTTTCCAGAAATATCGCGCCCTGTTTTGAAATCGGTGAACAGGATAATAGATAATGACCGAGTCCTTTTCCGAGGATTGGTCGATGATGACTTCGGTCGTGTTGGTGACGAATGAACTATCAGATCCATAGAAAAGATGATAAGTAACCTGACCGCCCGGATCTTTATCGATTGTGCGATCCCATGAAAATTTCACATCAACCGTGACAGAATCTTGTTCATAAAATGGCGAGAGCATCAAAAACGACTTCGGCGGATCATCAATGGAATTGATGCCAAAAATCACGGCTTTCGACCATGCCGATTTCTTGCCGTCCGGATCGACCGTCATCACCTGATACTGGTAATATTTATCTTCGGCAAGTTGCGGAAGCTGGATGCTTGTCATGCCGGCTTTGGTCGTAACTTCCGCCGATTTTTTCGGTTCGCCGCTCGGGTAATATTTCACAATGTAGGTCAGGTCACGAGAGCTTTGGTCCGGATCGGGATCGCTGGACGGCAGCCAGCTGATGAGTGGTTTCCGCGTATCGACGATCATGGAATCTTTCGGCAAAAATCCTTCGATAACCTGCAACGGCGCTTCCGAAATGGCATTCGTGATAAATGAGTTGATCGACGACCAATCCGAGCGGGCGCCGTGATTGTCTTTTGCGCGAACGCGATAAAACCACTTTTGATTTTCGGCGAGCGATTTCGGGACGCGGTAAAAATTTTGTCCTTGTACCGTCTCAAAGCGCTCGGTCTGAGAATCGACAAACTGGGAACTTTGCGAAATCTGAAGTTCGTAAGTAAGATACATGTGCAAATCCACGAAATCCGGATCTTGCGATGGTTCCCACCGGAGTTCCGGCATCTGCGTTGTTACGATTTCGCCGTTTCTGGGAGAAAAACCGCTGACGATTGCAGTCGGTGAATTGTTGATCCGGTTGAAAGCAATGCGCGGCATTTCGTCCGGAGGTGGACTGGCAAGACGTTGCCTGTCAATCGCCATGATCCGCCAATAATACATTGTATTGTCTTTGAGTGATTCGCCACCGGGAATGTCTGCTAATCGAATTCCCATCACTTGATCGGCGGCCTGATTCGGTCCTTTCCACGGCATTATTTGTCCCGGCTCGATCCGGTAACTGACCAACGGCTGGATAAAATCAGTAAACTCAGACAATTCAAGAATGTAGCCAATCGAATCGCCGGGATCGGGATCGGATGTTTTTTTCCACCAGAAACAGCTTTCAGGATTCAGTTCTTCCAGACTTCGTGGCGAAATAAGTTCCACCGGGCCGGACGGCGGTTCGTTGAAATGATTGACGCCGAAGGAATGAACGTCCGACCAGTCCGAACGCGCATCTTCCAGATCGATCGACCTGACCTTCCAAAAATATGTGCAGTTTTCGAGCAGCGGCGTAGCGATGGTGAGTTCTGTTTTGTCGTAAGCGGTGGACTCTACGATGTATGTGCGCCCGGTGAAATTCCTGTCGCGGCTCAGGATAACCTGATAACTCAATCTGTCGGCGATGTCAGGATCGGTTCCTCGCGACCATTTTATAACAGGATAAAGCGTTTGGACGATGATCGAATCCGGTGAAAATCCATCGATTGGCGGCAGTGGCGGCTGATTGATTTCGTCATCGAACCGGAACAAGGATTCTGCCCAACGGGAAGTCGTTTTCCCACCCCAGCCATCAGTGACAATCACATGAAATCCATACCATTCACCATCCTGAAACCGAACGGATTCCGGAAAATTGGATAGTTTGACCTGAACGACGTTATCATAACTAACCTCGATACCGGACAGCAAATTCGCGCGCGCCATTTCCAGCAGAGAATCCGGCAATGAAATCTTCGCAAGAATATTCGGATTACCTTCTTCGGAAATTAGAATTTCGCATGAGAGTCGGTCATTTTTATCCGGGTCTTCGCCTAACTGGAAAACGAGCGGTTCCGATATTTTCAGTACAGAACGGTTACCGGGTGAAATCAGTTTCGGTAAAGCCGGTGCCTGATTTCCGCTGTTGATAATGAATTCGCCGACGTTTTCACTGATTGTCTGGAGAGATGATCGATCGATCGCTATTGCGCGCCAAAAATATTTCAAATGATTTTCCAAAACCTTCGATTCAGGTTGAACGGATCGACTAACAACATCCTTTTCAAATACGATTACCTGAAAGTCTCTGTCGGCTGAAATTGCCACTTTATACGCCACGACTCCGTCTCCGAATTGTTCGTCATGATCTGACGCGACTTCCCATGATAAATTCGGCGCGGTGGCGAATTCTTCGCCGGAAAGCGGTGAAAGCAGACGAAATCTTTCTGGCGGTTCGTTTATCCGGTTGATGAAAAATCTCAGATACCCACCCCATGGTGAATTTTCGACGCCATCCCAGGCACGTACCCACGCGTAGCACGCAGAATTTTCTGCAAGAGGCTGACGTATTTTATGATAAAGATTCATGTCCTTCGACATTAGCGGCGCAACCGTCTGATCGAAAAGAATGTTTTTACCGAGAGTGTCCGAAGTCAGTTTGATCTGGTATCGAATTCCGGATGGTTTGACCTGTTTGTCTGCCGCCGGTGTAAACTTAAGTTCCATTTCGTTTTGGCGCGAGATAAAATCTTTCGGCGTGACGATCGCCGGTTTCGCCGGAACCGAATTCATCTCAAATTCCAGCATCGCATAATCAGACCATTCCGCATCCGGATCTTTTGCGCGGATAGAAAACCGGTATTTCGCACCGTCCCGAATATCGCCCAAACTGACATATTGAAAACCCGGCTGATCCATTGTCAACGTTCCGGATTCCCAGAAAACGCTATCGCCTTTGATAAACACTTCTGACAGGATCATCTCGACGAGACATTCCGGAGTCGGCTTTGAATATTGCCACTTGAATTCCAATTGATGATTGACGCACTGCCGTAGGTCTGTCTCTCCCACAAGCGTCAGGTCGATAATGGAAAACGGAACGTCGGCTCTTATTAAAACCGGGAGGAATACGAGGATCGAAAAGACAAATGCAAAACCGATCCGTATTCTATTTTTTTTCTCACCATTTCGAACGTGAAAAATCATAACGGAGGCAATTTAATCAAATGCCCGGATAATCTCCACTTTCTGTTTTAACGTCTTAAAATTTTCAGCCAACAATCCGAAAACGTTTAAAAACGAAATAAGTTACGACATCAGTTTCTGATACAGAGATTCCATCGCGGATTTCAGTTGCTCCGGAGTGCCACTGTTATCGATAATGAACGAAGCCAGTTCCCGTTTTTCTTCCTCCGGCATTTGGAGTTCCATGCGCCGGAGGATTTCCTCGCGGGACAGTGTTCCGCGCCGGATCGCGCGTTCCAGCCTTATTTTATACTGTGTATAAATCAGAACCGTGTGATCGAGATGGTTGTCAAAACCGGATTCAAAAATCAACGGTGCATCGACGACAACCAATTCGTATTTATCATCCAGTTCTTCGAGTTTTTCACGGAATGACGTGATCACGCGCGGATGTATAATATCATTAATAATATTCTGATTTTCCTCGCCGGTAAAAGATACTTTTGCCAGTCTTTCGTTATCGATCTCTCCGTTTTTCAGGATATCCGTCCCGAAAGCGTCAACCAGTTTCTTTTTAATCTCAGGATCGCTTTTCAGCAACTCCTTTGCAACAACATCGGCATCGAACACATAGGCGCCCTTTTCTTCCAGAAAAGACGCTGCCGCGCTTTTTCCCGCTCCCAATCCACCTGTAATGCCAACGGTCACCACTTTTTCACTAACCTCCTATCAATTCCTTTTTGATGTTTTGAAAAACTTCATCCGGAGTTCCCGTAGCCGGAACGATTCGCAGATTTCCGGATTTTGTGTAAAAATCGACCAGCGGTTTAGTTTGCCGCGTATATACGTCCAATCGTCTGGTAATTGTCTCGGCTTTATCGTCATCACGCTGGAACAGATCGCCGCCGCACGCATCGCACCGGCCGGTTTGTTTGGGCGGATTCGTCATCAGATTGTAAACGGCATTGCAGTTCCGGCAGGTTCGCCGCGCTGAAAGCCGGTCGATGATCTTCCGGACATCCGCGTCGAGCAAAAGAATGGCATCGATTTGTACTTTGTGAACTAAAAATAATTTTTCAAGACCTTCCGCCTGCGCGATCGTTCGCGGAAAACCATCCAGAATGTAGTTCGCCGGCGCATGTTTGCCGAATAATTTTTCGTCGATGATTCCCAGCATGACATCGTCCGGCACCAACTCGCCTTTTGTCATGAAAGCGTTTGCCTGTTCGCCTAATTTCGTCCTGTTCTTAGTCGCCTCTCTTAAAATATCGCCCGTCGAAATATGCGTCATTCCGAATGCAATGCAGAGTTTTTGCGTTTGGGTTCCCTTCCCGACGCCGGGAGGTCCAAGGATAATCAATTTCATGTATATTCCCTCAAGTTGTGTTCTATTATAGAATCATACTTCCGATTCTTAGAATAATATTCCGGCAATGCAGGCGGTGATCCACGATGCGATTGCGCCGCCAAACATGGCCTTTAGAGCGACTTTCGACAAATCTTTCCGCCTGTTCGGAGCCAACGCGCCGATACCGCCAATCTGAATTCCGATCGATGAAAAATTCGCGAATCCACACAAAGCATATGTCGCAATGACAATGGATTTCGGGTCGATAGCCGCGGTTGCTTTCAGTCCGGCCAACGTGCTGTATGCAACGAATTCGTTTAAAGCCAGTTTGATGCCGAGCAGATTGCCGACTTCCGCCGCATTCTGCCACGAGACACCCATCACCCATGCCATCGGTTTGAGAATCGTCCCGAAAAAGGTCTTGATACTGCCGGGAAATACGCCGCCGTACTCTCCGACTATGGGCGAAAAACCGCTCGCAGTCGCGTATTTTTGATAGGTCCCATGCAAAAATCTCCCGTCGATCAATCTGTCAAAAACGGAAAGAATGGTATCGGTCAGTCCGATGAGTGCAATAAACGCGATCAGCATGGCGGCGACATTGGCGGCGAGTTTTAATCCGTCCGTAACACCAGAGGATGCCGCTTCCAGCAAATTCGACGACTGGACGATATCCTTAGGCAAGTCAACATTGCCCGACGTTTTTGACAATTCCGTTTCGGGATAAATGATCTTAGCGACGACGAGAGCCGCTGGAGCGGACATGACGCTTGCCGCGATCAGATGCGTCGCACTGATGCCCATCTTGATATAACCGGCCAACACGCCGCCTGCGATGGTCGCAAAACCGCCAACCATCACGGTTAAAAGTTCCGATACAGTCATCTCATTTAGGAATGGTCGAATTAAAAGCGGCGCTTCTGTTTGTCCGACAAAAATGTTTGAAGTACAGGAAAGCGTCTCGGCTCCACTGGTTCCCATTGTCCACTGCATGAAGCGCGACATCCATTGAACGATCTTTTGCATTATACCAAGGTGATAAAGGATCGCCATAAACGAAGCAAAGAAAATAATGACCGGAAGAACACTGAATCCGAACTGCATTCCGAAACCCGGCCACGTCTTAGAATTCGGAAAAAAATATTTATCCAGCGCCAGATTCCCGAATATAAACTCTGCGCCGTATGTCGCCAAACCGAGAAACCGTTCGACAATATGGCTCAGCCAGGCAAAGATCACCTCTCCAGTATAACCATTCACAAAAAACCACGCAAAGCCAGATGTCATAAAAGCCAGGGAGATATATTTATTGCCAACATTGATTTTCAGGATGGATTTGACAATCATTGCAATAAATATGATCACGATCGTCCAACCGAGAATCCCGAGGGCGGATATGCAATAGAACGCCAGAAGCGCGGCTATCGAATAGGCAACCACCAAAGATGTTTTCCCGATCTGTTGTTTCCGATCACCCGCCAGATTGATATCGTCTTTGAATATATAGATCACGATCATCATAATAAAAACGAACATGCTGGAAAAAGAAAGCATGGGTTTCCCCAGAATCACCGCCGCGAAGAGCACTTGAAGAAATAAACCCCAGATGATAATCCGCGGCTTGATTTTCTTACGGTTGTTTGACATAATGAAGGAAATGCCAAGTAATACAATGATTCCGAGAATTCCGATAAATCTCATTTTTCTTTCCTTTTTACATTGATTTGGTGAATCAGATGATGCCGTTCAAAATTTTTTTCCAGTATGGACCGTCATTCCTTCGGAGGTTCGAAACAGGCACGGCAGCGTGCTTCGTAGGCGTCAGTCGCTCCCAATAAAACCCGTTCGCTGGATTTTGTCAGACGTTGCGTGTAATTGGCCGGATTACCGCACTGCATGCAAATTGCCAGCGTTTTAGTGATATACTCTGCTTCACAGAGGAGCTGCGGAATTGGTTCGAATGGTTCGCCACGATAATCTTTATCGAGACCGGCAACGATGATGCGCCGACCCATTTCCGCTAATTTCCGGCAAACGCCGACCAAAGTATTGTCAAAAAATTGCGCCTCATCGATTCCCAGCACCTGCGCATCGCCCGCGAGACGAAGAATGTCTTCCGCTTTCTCAACCGTCAGCGACGGGATTCTCTGCTGATTGTGGGAAACGATATGATCTTCGCTGTACCGAACGTCGATTTTTGGTTTGAAGATCGACACGCGTTGTTTAGCGATCTGTGCACGACGAAGGCGCCGAATCAGTTCCTCCGTCTTACCCGAAAACATGCTCCCGCAAATAACTTCGATCCAGCCGCTCTGTTTTCCGGTAACCGCTACGACTTCTTCCATTTCCATCGGGATTCCGCGAAAAGTTTTGTCATTCATCATAATCGACGTCTAATTTTTACTTTTTCCTTTATAAAAACAATTGATTTTTTTCATTCGTCCATGTGGGCGCGTGAAAGTCACGGCATCTATTTTTCGCTCTCTGTATTGAGTAAGCGGAGCAGTGATTTCACTTTCGTCTTGAATAGATCGACGGCGACGGTGTTGTGTCCACCTTCCGGTATGATGATGTCGGCATGCTGTTTCGTCGGTTCGATAAATTGCTCGTGCATCGGACGTACTGTTCCCAGATATTGGTCGATAACCGATTCGAGTGACCGCTCTCTTTGCTTGATGTCGCGAACCAACCTGCGGATAAAACGGATGTCCGCCGCGGTCTCGATATATACTTTTATATCCATCATATGCCGTAATTCCGGGTCAAACAGTACCATGATACCTTCGAGAACGATGATTTTCTGTCCGGAAACAGAAATCGTTTCCGCCGCCCTTGTATGCGTTTTATAATCATAAATCGGAACCTCGACGTGGTCACCGTTCAGAATAGATTTCATCTGATTCTTCAACAGATTAAAGTCGTAAGATTCCGGATGGTCAAAGTTGTGATGGCTCCGCGTATCCATCGGAATCTGGCTCAGATCGTGGTAATAAGAATCCTGTTCGATAATTACAACCTGACGAGGATCGAAGTCTCGAACAATATTTTTTGCCATCGACGTTTTGCCGGAACCGGTTCCACCTGCCACGCCAATTAAAATTGCATTTCTATTCATTTCATTTTCTCAATTTTTTCTCATCAAACGGATCTGGTAACAGAACCGATGAAATATAACACTTTTCTTTTCCATCTGCATCTATTATGTAAATGGGAATTTCACCGCATAATTCCCAGATGACCTGCCTGCAGGCACCGCATGGTGTCGCACCGTTTCTCGACCAGATCGCCAACGCGCGGAAATTTCTCACGCCTTTTGCTATTGCCGCTGCCAGCGCATTCCGTTCGGCACAGATGCTCAAGCCATATGTGCTCGATTCGACGTTGCAGGCGCTGAAGATTTGTCCATCCTCGGCCAGCACCGCCGCACCGACCGGATAATGCGAGTAGGGCGAAAATGATGCTTTCGCCGCTTCTCTCGCCGCTTTCTTTAATAATTCCGTTTCAACTGCTTCCATAACCGTTTCCTTTCGTAAGGTTCCATCCCTAACAACATCGCGATTCCGGAAATGAATCCTCCAATATGAGCAAACCACGCGACACCGCCCTGCTGGCGGAAGCTCAACGCTCCAAGACCATTGCTCAACTGAATCGCGAACCAAATTCCCAGTACATAAACCGCCGGAATCCAAAATCGTTGAAAAAAGATGACAAACCAAAAAAGTACCTGAATTTTAGCGCGAGGATACCGGATCAAATAAGCACCGAGAATTCCGGAGATCGCACCGCTCGCCCCGATGATCGGCGCTTCTGATGCCGGATTGATCATTACCTGTGTCAATGAAGCGATGATTCCGCACACCAAATAGAAAATGAAGAATTTAAAATGCCCGAGGGTACTTTCAATATTATCGCCGAAAATCCACAGATATAACATGTTCCCGCCAAGATGCGCCACTCCGCCATGTAAAAATAAGGAAGTGAAAAACGGTATCAGCGACGCCAAAATTCCATTCCGGAAAAGTTGAGCCGGAACAACGCCATACCGCCCGAACCACTCCGCATAAGATCCGTTCGGTAACATCACCTGATAAATAAATACAAAAACGTTCATCACTATTAAAAAATACACGATATACGGTTTTTTTAATCTCAGTGTCGAGTCACGGGTCGGGATGAACATATCTGTTATTGTCCGGAAATAATAATGAATTCACTGACCGCTGTCGATATATTTCCGGCACGGTCGGTTGCGGTAATTCTGATCTGGTGTTTGCCGGGTTTCAGTGGTTGCCGGAGTCGGTAACGCAAGGTCTTCTTGATCCCGCAATACTCGGCAATGATTGGCGCTTCGTCCAACTTAACCTGAATGGACAAGTCGTCCCGAATTCCCGAAAGCGCGTCTGTAATGTATGCCTTGAGCCAATTGACAGATGACGAACGGAATCGACCTCCGTTTCCCGGGAATATGTTTTTAATCACAGGAGATATTTGATCTCTCATTACACAAAAATCGCCCAACTTCCGTGAATAAGCGCGAATCACGTCGCGCTTGAGATCGGGCTCGTTTCCTAAAAACGACCATCTGCCGTCGCGCCATTGGTAAACGCCATATTGCTCGATTTTTTCCACATATGCCGGAAATTTGAACTCGACCCAGATCGAATCCTGAAGCGGCTCGGATTCGGGGTAGGTGCGGTAAACTTTCGATACCTGATTTCCATTCTTCCTTGATGTGGCCGAAACGGTATCGACCCAGCAAAGTAACGTGTCATAAACTGAACCGGGTACGAATGAAGTCTGAAATAGCAAATCCGCGGAAGTCATCGAGCCACCAATTTTCGGATCGATACATTTCAGGCGAACCGGCTTTCGGTAAACCGTCAATGGTTCCGACGGAATCCTTATTTCATATGTGTGGACATCTTTCCATATGGCAAACGATGCTGGCGCAGTGACAAAATCGATAGGCGTTTCCTGATAAAGTTCCATCTGACGGAATTCACTGTTCGTTTGCAGAAAAAAGGCCGGATATAGGCACGGGGCATGCCGGAAAGTCAAATGGCAGACGAAACTCTCGGGATATTCAATATATTCAAAAGAGATCTTTGGGTTCTTTTCCGACTCTTCCCCAACATTGATAAAAACGGGCGGAATTTCGCTACCGGCGCTGATCCGAAGATTTTCCTCATGCGTATTTCCTTTCGCAATCGTCAGAATCTCATTCGATCCGTCAGTTTCCGTCTTAACGATCTTCGCAGGTTGAACAGGATTTCCGTATTTCGTTACCCATTGTGCGTTCCAGTGGTTTGGCAAAGTCCACGATGATTTCTCAAATGTTAGTTGAAAACCGTTGTTTGTTGATTTAAACTTTGGATATGCAAGTTTTCGTTCCGGCGTTGATTCGATCACGAAATTCAGACTCGATGTATTTCCCCGATGATCGTACACTTCTATTCTGACGATATGAAATCCGGGCGAAAAATTCAGGACTCCGGTTCCGGGTGAAAGCCGATATAACGGAAGTGATTTTGCTGAAGGATGAATCCAAAGTCGGTTGAAATTGCCGTTGCCATTTTCCAGAAAATAACTGTCTCTGTCCAGATCGACCAAACGCGTCTCGTCAAAACTGAAAAGATCGTATTGAACGGCAAACTGCAGGCTATCGTCCGCCAGCATACGAATGCCATACGGCGCATATTTGTTCGCTAAGCCTTTTATCGTATCGTACGTTTTCAGTGCGATTCCGACCTCGCCGGCGACACGAATCGTATCCCTCACCGTAAAATTCTTTTTCTCCTTGAAATAGGCTGGAAAAGTTTTCAGGCGAGGACTATCATCGATCCGTGACCGAACGTCTAAAGGAATGACGGCCAATTCCCGAATCGTCGGAATTGTATAATCCACAACTTCGGGAACGAAATTGAACGGGTTCATTGGCCTCTCCTGCGGGTCGCGAACCTCGAAGTGCAGATGTGGCGAAACAGTTCCCGTATTTCCTGAAAAAGCCAGCGTATCGCCTTTCCGAACGGGAATGACATCCTCGCCCGGATAGAAATCGACTGCAAATCGATTCAGTCGATTCTGTTCGGTCTCCACAAAATTCAGAATCCGATCGGAAAATTCGTCCAAATGCCCATATACAGCGAAGTTGCCGTCACGAAGTTTAAGATACAACGCTTTCCCGAAACCAATATGCGACACGCGAAGACGCCAAACATATCCGTCATCGACTGCAATGATCGGATAGCCGGTCGAATGATTTGTCTTGATGTCTATTCCCGAGTGAAAATGTCTGTAACGATGTTCGCCAAATGTCGCACTGACCAGCCTGCCGTATGGCAAAGGCCAGAGATATTCCTGTCCGAAACTTTGCGGACAGACAACTATAAGTAGAAATAACGGAATGATAACTTTTTTCATCAACACAATTACACGTGACACGGGCGAAAGTTTACCGCCGGCGCACTTAAATTTCCAAATAAATTCCACAGGACTTTTATAAATGAGCAGAAATCCTCATGATGGTTTGGAAGCTCGTTCCGGATTGTAGATGACGGACTTATTTCGTCCGGTCCGCTTGGCTTCGTAAAGTGCGCGGTCTGCGGCTTCGATCAACGAATTCTTGTCAGGCATCGATTCCGAATCGTATTGTGCGATACCGAGTGAAACCGTTACTTTGGTCTGATTGTTTTCTTTGGCAATGAGTGTTTCGGCAATGATAAGGCGAATTTTTTCGGCGACATAAAAAGCGGCGTGAAGCGTCGATTCCGGTAAAAGAACGACAAATTCTTCGCCGCCGTAACGAGCATAAATGTCATGAACGCGCAATTGGCTCCGCAAAATCCGCCCGATCGCTTTCAACACTTCATCGCCGAACAAATGACCAAACGTATCATTGACATTTTTAAACAGGTCTATGTCCATCATAATGCAGGATAGATTTTCATGATGACGCTTCGTCCGCGAAAATTCCTGTTCCAGTCGGTACTCGAAATGCCGCCGGTTCGGAATGCCTGTCAAAGCGTCCATAGTCGAAAGTGTCTCGAGGCGCTGATTAGCTTCGGCCAGTTCCTTGGTACGCTCATTGACGCGGGAATCCAGAAACATGTTGACGGATTCCATCTCGTTTCGGGCGGATTTCAGTTCCGCAATTGCCGTTTCGAGTTGATCGTCTTTTGTTTCAATTCGTTTCCAGAGCGAATCCAAAAGCGTCGCGAGGCGGCGGACCGGCCCCGGATTTCCCACGCGCATGAAAGGGGCGAATTCGTCCCCGAAATATTTTCCTCCGGCAACTTTTTCCAGAACACCCACAAGTTCTAATAAAACCTCGGTAGATTTTTCTTTCATGTCGCTCCTTTCTTTTTGAATACGTGTTTAGACGAATTTTTTACTAAAGGAACAAAGCGTACCGGTAGGATTTTTTCCTTCCGGATGCCGTCTTTTTCTTTTTGGACGAGAACCAAATATTGTGTCCAGTCATTACTGCCGATGGGAATGATCATCCGCCCGCCGATCGCTAATTGTTTCATCAACTCTTCCGGAATATTTTCGCTGGCTGCCGTGACGATGATGTGCGAAAACGGCGCATGTTCACGCCAGCCTTCGCGGCCGTCTCCTTGCCGGACGTTGACGTTTTGGATTCCGATGTTTTTTAAAACGGTTTCGGCTTTTTTAGAAAGCGTTTCGAGATATTCGACCGTATAAACTTCTCGCGCAATTTTCGATAATACTGCCGCCTGATAGCCGCTTCCAGTGCCGATTTCCAGTACACGCGATTCCGGAGAAAGTCGAAGCGCTTGTGTCATAAAGGCGACGACATACGGCTGAGAGATCGTCTGTCCCAACCCGATCGGAAGCGGTTGATCGGAATAGGCAAGTTCGGTATATTTTGGGCTGACGAACACATGGCGCGGAATGGATCGCATTGCAGAAATGACCGCCGGATCCAGAATATCGCGCGAAAGAATTTGCTCCCTGACCATTTCCTCCGCATTTTTGGATTCGGTATAAAACACGATTGCTATATGTTATTTTGAGGGATCGACCGGAACAACTGCTCGATGTCTTCGATCGATTCGATCTTCACGTCTTTCAGATAATCGAGATGAATGGTTTTGAACATCGATAAAATCGAGATGCCGTCGGTGTATTCAGCCAGTGTCTCCGGGATGTGCATCATTTTTAGGATGAGAAACCGGACGATCAGATCACGATCGTTCCGGTCAAGTTGATAGATCGTCGTCCCGGCATCTCTCAGATTTTGCCGCACGTTAGGTAATTCTTTGTTCGGATCGACGGCCAGGATATACGGATGGATTTCTGCCAGATTGGATTTGATCCAATCGATCCCGGAGTGCCAGAGCCGCTGAAAATATTCCCGATAAGCGATTTCGCCGATTTCGTTCGTAAAATATTCACGCAATCCTTCGACCTTGTTCTTCTTGTGAACGTCCCACTTGTGAAAATATTTCCGGAAAAGGAAATATCCGTATGGCGTTTTTAGATGATTTGCGCGGATAAAGAATGACCGGACGTCATATTTCATGCGATTGATCCGGTTGCGAACTTCCGCCGGGAACAGATTGAAGACCGGAGACTGGTTTTCCGTTTGGGATTTGAGATATTTGGCCGGGATTTGAATCTCATCCAGCCGCAGTGAATAAGATTTGTCGATGCCGTGAAAATTCAGATCGATCAGCGCGCCGAAGTCGGACAGCCGGACAAAATTTTCCAGAGCCTGATCGAAGTCCGGGAGTGTCGTAATGGAAGGTAAAAAAGCATCCTCGAAAAGTTCCGGAAAAAGGACGGTTTGTTTAGGATTGAATACTTTTGCCATGAACTCTTTCTTTATTTATCCTCGTCTATATTACCGTGTCGTCGGGAATGATTGAATTCTTTGGAATGACGACAATTCCATCGCGGATGGAATAGGTCGGAAATTCCGCTTCCCGAACATTATTTTCATTGATGATGCGAACGTTACTGCCGATACGGGCATTCTTATCGATAATAGCGTTCCGGATAATACATTTCTGGCCGATTCCGATCGGCGGCTCTGCGCCTGAAGAATCGAATCTGTAATAATCCGCACCCATAATGACACAGTTTTCGATAAGGTTGCCTGAGGAAATCCGGGTGCGGATTCCGATCACTGTCTGACGAATCTCACTGTCCCGAAGAATGCTTCCTTCGCCGATTAGCGTGCAGTAAAGTTTGCAGTTCTCGACGCGTGAACCGGGAAGAGCGCGGGCATGTGTGTAGATCGGTGCATCTTCATCGTACAAATCGAACGGCGGATTCGGCGACGCCATCTCCAAATTCGCCTGAAAAAATGAATCCATCGTTCCGATATCTTTCCAATATCCATCGAATAAATGCGCTTGTACACGATAATTCCCGATCGAAGACGGAATGATGTGCCGGCCAAAATCATCGCTCGGATTTTCTTCGAGAATCTTCAGTAATATATCCGTGTTGAAGATGTAAATCCCCATCGAAGCCAAAAACGGCGTCTCCGGTGGCAATCCCGGCGATCTGAACGATTCCAGCGTATCGCCTTTCGGTTTCTCGGCAAATCGCAGGATGTGATTGTCTTTATCCGTCTGAAGAATGCCAAAATCACCCGCCTCCTGAGGTGAGACCGGTTTGACCGAAATCGTGAAATCAGCACCGCTTTGAATGTGCGTATTTAAAAATTCGCGATAATTCATCCGATAAAGATGATCTCCGGAAAGAATGATCGTATATTTCGTATTACCTTCGATAATGTAGGAAAGATTTTGTCGCACCGCATCCGCCGTTCCCTGATACCATTCGGTGTGTTCCAACGTCTGTTGGGCCGCCAGAATATCGACAAATCCGCCGTAAAAATGTCCCAGACGGTAAGTTCCGTAAATATGCCTGTGCAAAGAGTGTGAATTGAATTGCGTCAGGACGAAGATGCGGTTGATATGGCTGTTGAGACAGTTACTGATCGCAACATCGATTATTCGAAACTTCCCGCCGAACGGCACTGCCGGTTTGGCGCGGTACTTTGTCAATGGATAAAGGCGCGTGCCTTTACCGCCGCCTAAAATTACTGCCAAAAGTCCATCTTTTTTCATAACGGCAACATCATTTTGAATTGGATAAAAGTTAAAACAAATCCCAGAAGGAAACCCGTGATTACCTGCATAGGTGTATGCGCCTTTAACGAGACCCGGGAATAAGTGATCAAAGGGAGTAACAAAAGAAACCAGTAGATATGCGGCGAAATGAGATAACCCAAGCAAGCGATTGGGCCGCCGATCGCCATGCCATGAATACTGACTTTCCAATAATACGTGATGATAATGGCAATCAGTGTGTTAAACAGATACGCCCACATTAAAATCAACACCGGCTTCGGAGCCTCGAATAACCAAAGTGCAACCAGCGCTAGAAAATAGTTCAGTACGCCCTGGATAAATGGGGCTGAACGCTTTTCGCGTTCCGGAATGTCCAGACTCGCGGTTTTTCCTTTCTTCTTCATAAAAAAGACCTGAATGAATGGCAGAAACACCGTCGCGATAATAATGATACCCATGTAAATCCAAGTCCAACCCAAAATAGGCCGGTTGGAAAACAGAATAATCCCGAAAGTCAGCAACACCATGATGAATGGATGAAGAACGATGGAAATGATTTGAGGTACGCGCTGAGATTCCGGAAAATGGATGGATTTCATGATTCCTTCCGGTTGTTAACAGACTCGCTTATACTCAAACAGATAATTTTCATTTCTCTGAGATAATACATTCTTTTTCTAATTTTTTCAACTATTAATTCACAAAATTAGACCTATTAAGCCACAGAAATGTTGAAAATCTGTGCCAATTTAAGCAATTTGAAATGATTTTTCGGATTTGTAGCGCCACGGAGAATTGAACTCCGGTTACCACATTGAAAGCGTGATGTCCTAACCACTAGACGATGGCGCCATAAAAAAAACGGGTGAGTGACGGGAGTTGAACCCGCGGCCAACAGGGCCACAACCTGCCGCTCTACCAAACTGAGCTACACCCACCATGAATCGCACCCACAAGGAATGCCAAATTCGAGAGTCGCGTTCTCTGAAGGTCGATCTTCTCACTCTTAAAAAAGCCGCCTAATTTAACGATTTTACTTGCTGAAAGTCAACTGTCAGCACAAATCTGAAAATATTTATTTCTTAAAGTCCATATCGGCGTCTGGCTTGAACTGCCAGCAAACCTTCAATCGTCGATTCGGCCCCGGAATTACGATTGATATCACCATTTTCGTTGATGCCATCGAATGTAACGCCGGATTTGGGCAAATACATTCGTTCCCGAGCCAGATTGACGCCATTGAACCAGTCATGAATCCGGTCAGCATTTTTTTGATAGCGACTTTCACCACTCAGGTCGGCCAACATCCCGATTCCACTGTATAGTGCATTAATTCCGTAGGCGATTTGCGGTAATGCCATGAGTCGATAACTTCCGTCTTTGTTCAGGGTAATTTCTCGCGGTAGATTATTCGAGATCAGGAATGGCACGAAATGGTCTGCCCAGGTTTGGACGCTTTTATAAAATGTCGAGTCGCCTGTAATCTTGAAAGCTTCCAAAAGAGCCGTCGGCTGGTTGGCTCCCCAGTCATGCCAAATGTTCTCCCAGCAGAAATACATACCGTTCAATGGATGCTCTTCCTGCCGAAATTGAAATCCGATCAACCCTTCGGCGATTTTTTGGATTTCCTCCTTATAGTCGAAATCTCCACAGTACTGGAGTTTGCAAAGCACCAATAGCAGTTCACTGTTCAAGTCTGGCGCTGATTTGATCAGCCATGCCGGTTTTTCACCGAATTCACCGGCGATTTTCTGCGGATATTTCGCGAGATCGGCGTGCATCAGTAACAATGAATTTTTCAGGCGTTGATCGACCTGCTTCAGCAACTCGGTTTCTGCGGGAAATTCCTTTAAAATTACATGCGCCGCGGCCAGCCCACGCAGACCGCGTACCGCCCACCAGCCGAAATCGGCCTGACTGTTGACATGCGTCATGTTGATCTGACCGTCTTCATCGATGAAATTATACCAGCGACCGTCGTCACGACACATGTGCAGTAGGAACTTCGTCAGACCTTTCGCCGTCGGCAAAAGCGTCTGGTCGCCATATTCCAATATTTCCGTCTCCAGCACTTCCATAAAGCGTCCGGCGTCGTCCACACAGGCGACTCCTTCGCCCTTGGCCGGAACCGGTTTATAGTCCGGATAATCGGCGTAGATCGCGATGTAATATAATTGCTTGCCGTTGACTTCCACCGAATCGATCAAACTGAGCGCATGATCCAGATTGACCGGCGACCTGTTTTTCTGGTCTTTCGTACAACCTGTAAAAAACAGAAGAACTGTCAGAAAAAGAAAGGTGGTGCGTTCCACTTAAACTATCCAGTCCTTCTTATCGAAAACGACATCGGATTTTTTAATTGTGGCAGCGCCGATCACTGTGTCAGCACCGGCGTAAATCACGACATATTTGTCGTCATTTTCGATTGTCGCACAGCTGAAAATCACATTCGGTACAAAACCGTTTTTCTCCCAAGACATTTCCGGTTCGATCACCGGACGCGCTTGACGTGCCAAAACGCGCCGCGGATTTTCGTAATCAAGCAATGCCACACCGAGTCGGTAGGCATTGATCTTATCGACGGCATGATAAAACAACAGCCAGCCTTGCGAATGTCTGACCGGCGGTCCGGCGATGCCGATGCGGGCTGATTGCCAGTCGTCATCAAGTTTGGTCATGATCCGGGTATGATTCGTGAACGTCTTCAAATCCGACGAGGAAGCGACCCAAATGTCGGGCTGGCGGCGATGCAGCAACAGATATTCACCTTTAATTTTTTCCGGAAACAAAGACGAATTCTTATTTTCTTCATCCAATAAAACGCCATGGCGTTCCCAGTTTACCAAATCGGTACTCGTCGCCAGACAAATCCGGTAATCGCCCGGGAAGCGGTTGGCGAAACCGACATAGGTCATGTAAAACGTGTCGCCGATCTTGACGATGCGCGGATCTTCCGGCCCGCGCAATTCCTGCGGCACATCGTTCTTCAAAACCGGTTTGGCTAAGCGATGCCAGTTAAGCAAATCTTTGCTGACCGCATAACCGAATTTGTTGATATAATTACCATAACTTTCGTGCCCGCCGATGTCGGTTGCACGATAAACCAGATGGTACAAACCCTTCTCGTAAACCGCCCCGGTGTTGAAAACCGCGGCGCGCTCCCAAGGATGTTTCGGCTCCGGTTTTAAGATCGGTTCCTGTGAAATACGGGTCAACTTTATCATTTCTGTATGCCTCTTTAGGTAAGTTTTATCGTTTTTAAAAATTTCTCTAATTCAATTTTTCTCGGCAGAGCATCGGTCGCGCCCAAGCGGGTCGCGGTTAACGCGGCCATTGCGTTAGCATACTGCCCGAAAGTAATTAATTCGGATTCGTTTAAATCGTCGGGAGATTTTCCGGATTGAATTAATTTGGCCAGCAATCCGGCGGTAAAAGCATCGCCGCAACCGGTCGTATCGGCCACTTTGACGATGAATCCGGGAATTTCGACTGTAAAATTTCGATTCTTCAAAATGCAACCATGTTCGCCCATCGTAATAGCTAAAAGACGGGTGGATTCTTTAAATAAAGCAGCCGATAAATCTGCGATTCGGTCCGTGCCGCTTAATAACACGGCTTCTTCCAGACTAACCTTTAAAATCTGACAACGGGATGCAAATTTGCTCAGAACATTCCGGGCTTCGCGCGGCGATTTCCAGAGCGTCGGCCGGTAGTTCGGATCGAACGACGTCACAATGCCATCATTATTGAGTCGGTCGAATAACTGTCCAAAAGCCTTTTGTCCGACGTTAGTTGTCAGTGGCAATGAACCAAAATGGACGATATGCGCACGATTTAGCAATTCCATTGAGAAATCCTCAGCCTGCAAAGCCGAATCGGCCAGGTATTTCTCGCTGAACTCAAAATCACGTTCGCCGTTTTCCGTGATTTCGACAAACGCCAGTCGCGTGCGGTGAATGGGATCGCCGACCAATGCTTCCGTGTTGATGTCATAATCGTCTAAATATTTTCTCAGGAAACGGCCAAAGGAATCGTTGCCGACTTTTCCCGCAAATGCGACTTTACAGCCTAATTTTGCCAGACCGACAGCGACATTGGCGGGTGCGCCGCCCGCAAATTTTTTAAAAAGTGAAACGTCGGCAAGATGTTTACCCGGCTCCTGCGAAATCAGGTCAACCAGCACTTCACCGATACAAATTACGTCGTACTTTTTCATCGCAGGTCGATCACCGTCTTCAAACTTTTATGCTGGCGCTGATTTTCAAACGCATCCGAAATGCCGTTCAGCCGGAACGAGCGGATATCAATGTCTTCAAAATCGATACGCCCCGTGGCAAACAAATCAACGGCAGTTTTAAAGGTGAACGGATTCAGGAAAGAACCGATCAGGCTAATATCGCGCCGGTAAATTTCATAAGGTGCAATCAATATTTTTTGCTTCGCCGGGCTGACGCCGAAAATCACCAGGCGGCCGCCGTTTTTCACTAAGCGAAAAGCCTGCTCGACCGCCGAAAGCGCTCCGGCGCATTCGATTACCGTTTCGGCACCACCTTGCGTGACAGCGATAATTTTTCGCCCACTTTCTTCATCCGATGCAAATACCAGATCGGCGCCTATTTTCAGGCAGAGTTCCTGCCGTTCCGCATCCGGTTCAACGACGATAATCTGCCGGGCTGGCGATAAACGCGCCAGTTTCAACATGAGAATTCCGATCATTCCGCCGCCGACAATAATCACGCTCTCGCCGGGCTTGACGGCGGCTTTTTGAAAACCGTAGAGCGTGCAGGAAAGCGGCTCCAGCAATGCCGCCAGAATTGGATTCGTCGCTTCAGGCAAGCGGAAACACTGTCCGGCTGGCGCAATGCAATATTCGGCGAATCCGCCGTCGATGTCAACTCCCAACGCACACAGGTTTTCACATAAATTGACCTTGCCCTGCCGGCAAAATTGACACTGCCCGCAATAAATATTCGGATCGACCGCTACGAAATCGCCAACCGCCAAGTCGGTAACTTTATCGCCTTTTTCGACGACATGGCCGCAATATTCATGTCCGAGCACAATCGGCGGTGTCGCATGCGACTGCCCGGCCACGATTTTAATGTCGGTGCCGCAGACGCCGCAAACTGCGACCTTCAATAAAACTTCATCCGGACAGATCAGCCGGAGCGGTTTTTCAGTTAATTCTATATTTTTCCCATCGTAGATGGCGGCGCGCATTAAAATCTCCATTAGTTTTTTAATCCCGTCGTGGCCATACTTTCGATGAAATAACGCTGGAAGAAAGCGTACACCAACACAATCGGCACTGCCAGAAGCGTCGCTGCAGCGAGTTGTGCACCAAGTTGGCCGTCCGCCTGACCGCCAACGGCGAAGATCGTCACCATTTGCGGCAGAGTCATCAATTTCTGCAGGCGGATAACGATCAACGGCCAGAGAACGTCGTTCCAGCTGCCCATAAAAGATACAATCCCGACCGTAATAATGACCGGTTTGGAAAGCGGATAAATGATCCGGAACAGAATTTCAAGATCGTTACAGCCGTCAATTTTAGCGGCATCGATCAAATCCTGTGGAATATCCATGAAAAATTGTCGAAATAATAAAATGCCGAACGCACTGATCATTCCCGGCACGACCAAGGCCATGTAGCTGTCCACCCAGCCGAATTTCACCATCAGGATATACATTGGGATCAGCGTGATCTGAAACGGAATTACCATCGTAAAGAGAATTAATCCGAGCAGAAAATCACGGCCGAAGAAACGCAGGCGTGAAAGCGCATATCCGACGATCGAGCCGAACAGAATTACCGAAAAAGTGACACACGCCGAAACAAAAATACTATTCAGGAAAACCCGGCCGATGGGAATTTTCTGAAAAACGGCGACGTAACTGCGCATAGTAAAATTCGACGACCAGAGCCCGATGGAACCGATCTCGACCTCCGGTTTGAATGTCGCTGAAATCATCCACAAAAACGGATAAGCGAACATCAGGCCGCCAACAATCAGTAAAATATAGATCAACCCCTTCTTCATCAGTCTCTTCTCTCAATGAATTTTTTCTGAAGTAAAACGACTAACAGGATAATGAATGCAAAGAAAAATCCGAGCGTCGCGGCATAACCCATGTGGCCGAAATAAAATGCCTGGTTATAAATATACAGCATCGCCGACAGGGTACTGTTCATCGGCCCGCCACCGGTCATGACGAACGGTTCGATAAACAGCGAAAATCCGCCAATCGTCGATAGAATCACCACCAGCACCATCGTACTGTTTAAAGCCGGCAGCGTGATATGGAAAAATTGCTGCACCGGCCGCGCTCCGTCGATTTCCGCGGCTTCGTACAGATAGCGCGGAATGCCCTGCAATCCGACTAAGAAAAGCACGATGTACAGGCCGACATTTTTCCACGTCGCCATGATCGCGATTGACGGCATCGCCCAATTGGAATCGATCAGCCAGGGAATTTTCGACAGACCGAGTTTCATTAACAACAGATTCAGTAGTCCGGTTTCGTAAGCATAAAGTTGCTGCCATAAAATCGTGATTACTACGCCGGACACGATTACCGGCAAAAAATAGAGCGCCCGGAAGAAACCTTTAAATTTGATTTTCTGGTTTAGTAAAACAGCCAGAAGCAACGCCACGGTAATCTGTAAAGGAATATGGATTAAGAGAAAGACAAGCGTGTTGCGGATCGAAATAAAGAACTGGACGTCGTGAAACAGCCGGTAGAAATTCCGCAGGCCGATCCATTGCATCGGTGTAACGACATTCCATTTGTGGAAAATCAGGATAAAGGAAAAGACCAGCGGAAAACCAATGAACAGGCAAAAATACAAAACATACGGCAGACTCATCAGGTAGCCGGCTTTGTCGCCATGCATTTTTTTCATTGGTAAAGGTTTCATTGCGGACGACTCCATTCAATGATCACACGGGCGCGTTTGGCGGCATTAGCAACGGCTTCTTCCGGCGTGCGCTTACCGTAAATTGCACAGGCTTCATATTCCTGCGAAATGGCGTCGAAAATCTCTTTCAGAACCGATGACCCGTCCACGCCACGAGTATAAATGGCCTGCTCGGCGAATTTCGTCATCATCGGATTTGCTGCGAAATATCTCTGGTAGAGTGGATTTGTTGTCAGATTTTTTCGTAATGGAATTTGGCTGCAAACTTCCAGGAGCCGCAGATCAGCCTGTTTCGAAATTAAAAACCTGGCGAATTCCCAGGCGGCGGCGGGGTGTTTGGTCGTGCTGAAAATCGAAATATTTTTGTGATCGCCGTAAGTATAAACCGGGCCGCGGTAATCATCCGGAACCGGTACCGGAAAAATATCATACTCGAAGCCGGGCTTTTTGAATTTTTCCACATGGGTAATATTCCAGGGGCCAGTGAAGATTGTCGCGAATCTTCCGGATAGAAAATTGTCGCCCTGAAAAGTCGTCCGCGGAAAATAGCCATTGCGGTAGATTTCCTGAAAAAACCGAAATACATTAACCGAGGCGTCATTCTCAAAACAAATCTCCGTACTGTCAAAAAGTGTCTGGCCGCCCGATGCCGCGACATAATGCGTGTAATAATCGAAAAATCTCTGCCACCAGATCGGCCGAATATCCTGATAACCCATCCATTGATCCGCCCGTCCGTCGCCATCCAAATCCTTCGTGATTGCCTTAGCCGCAGCCAGATATTCGCTGTAAGTATGTGGCAAACTTTGTATTCCGGCCTCCCGGAACATACGCTTATTATACATGATCATGATCGGATTGGTTTTCCAGGGAATCTGGTAATAATGCCCGTCCGGAGCACGAAAAGATTCCAGCAATTCCGCCGGCATCCGCGCTGTCAGATATTCCGCGAAATCCGGGAACTGATCTAGCCGGACCAAGCCGCCCGAAGATGTAAAATCATCCATCGCTCCCGGCCACATATTCGAACAAATGTCCGGCGTCGTTTTGCCAGCAATGGCCGCTAAAAGCGCCTCTTCCGACGATTGGCTGGCCGGAATCGGTTGCAAATTCACCTGAATTTTCGGATGACTCGAGTTCCATTTATTAACCAATTCGGTCGCCAGATCGATCTCGCTCTGATTCGACGCACACCAGTAAGTTATTCGGACGGCGCCTTGTTCGACCACAGTCTGCGCCGTTTGTTTTTTCTCGCAGGAAAAATCTCCTAATTCAATGAGAAGCAGAAAAATGATCGTTATCTGAATTTGTGTCATGATTCCTATCTTAAAATCTTACAACTAATTCCATAACTTGTGTAACGTGACTGACGCGAATTGTCGTTCGGTAACAGACGTTCTCTTTAGCAGTCATCCACCCGCCGGTCTGTGGCTGGCCGTTTAATGTAATCCCCGCCGGTTTCGTTGGACTGATGATGATCGTTTCGTTGTTCTGCGAGATGATTCCTTTGAGAATCATGGACAGTTGTCGATCTTTATATTCGCATTTGCTCAGAATGGCATTTGTGCTTTTCAGATACGGTTCTCCCGGTTGACCGATGTAAAATTCGGCCACTTTGATCGCCGGCATTTCAATCGGGAAAACAGCCGAATGAACGATCTGGCCGTCATATTTGATTGACCGGATCGTCTTACCCCGACCTTTTAGACTGATCAAAATCGGCCGACCATCCACAAACAGCGTAAACCAACATTTTTTCTGACCTTTAACCAGGAATGGATCGATCGCGATATTCCAGTCATTTTCGGCGACGCCATATAACTGGTACAGGCTGTTCAGATACCACGCACCAGCCCACAGAAAATTCGGCTTATCGACAGTCCCGTATTCGTCCGGATTATCCTTATTAGCGTTGCGGACTTCGTAATAAGCCGGTTGACCGTTCGGACCATTCAGAATTCCTGCAAATGACATCGTATTGTTGATGAATTTCGCCGCGGCCTGTTTTTCGTCATTAGCGATCAATGCCATGGCGTACCAGGCATTGCCCTGCGGCCAGACGCCGCCGTTGGCATAATAATATTTGGCGCCAACCTCATTGCCGACGAATTTATAGAAACCGCCCAGTTGCTCGAAATCCATCGGAAAAACGTTATAAATCCCAACATTTTCATCCAGCAATTTCGCTTTCGCGGTCTGCACCAGCCGGTTTTGTTTTTCGGCATCCAGGAGATTGTAATGTACCGCCAGTAGTGAGCCGATATAGTAATGCCCATCCAGCGAACCATCCTCGTTATAATTGACGAGATAATTCATATCGGCATTCCAAAGTTTTTTCACCAGAGCGGCCTGCATAGTATCCGCCAGGGCCGTATATTTGGTAACTTTTTCGGGATTCTTTCCTAATACTGTCGAGATATAATTGTAATCGCGCAGGGTTTTGATCGCCAGGATCGTCATATAGGAGCGCGAACCGTAATTATGTCCGATGTCCCACCAATCCGGTCGATACGACCACATCAGGTTGTCTTTTTCCTTTGTCAATAAAGACCGCTCGACACAAATAGTCAGATAAGGATAGAGTTTTGTTATAAAGTCAGTTTCGCCCGAATGGCGCAGATATTTTGCCGCAACTTGAACAAACCAGAAATTATTCCAATTGTCGGAGCTGGCGAATTCCGTCACAAATTTTCCGTCTTTCCAGTAATAGGCGTGCGGAATGACCAGATCTTTATCGGCATGACGGATGATATAATCAAGATCGCGCCGGACGCGCGGCAGGTCGAAATTCACCGCTGCCAGATTGGAAACTAAAACGTCGTGCGTAAAATAAAAATTGTATTCGGCTGGGCAGGGCATCGGAACCACTTCGCCGTCTAAGTAATGGGCATTTGCCTCCATCTCAGCCTTTGCCCAGGCGATGGAATGGTCGGTTTTAGCATCTCCGGTTTGGAGCAGATTGGAATTGGTGGCTTTTTCTAAAACAGCCAATTCATAATTTTGAATTTCCTGATTGTAATGCTCCTGTAAATATGCGACCATCGAACGACCTTCGCTCTGATTCGCCGAACCGATGAGTTGGACGATTTTAAGGGTGTCGCCGGGCGCCAGTTCGCGTCGGTAAATGAAATGTGCGCTTGGTTTGTCCGTTTTTTCCGGAGTAATCGTGACCGGTTTCTCGCTGGCATTAGATACGAACACCTGGGCTTTTTGGGCATCGGCATCTGCGAAATTCGCGTAAGTCGTCGCACTTGCAGAATCGTATTCGACAGCCGCTTTGTCGATTACCCTAAAAGTGTGGCAGGTGCGGATAGACGTGAACAGTTGTGTGTCGAACTGGAACATTTCGTTCTTTTTCAGACGATTGACGATTTGGTACGTGACCACCATGGCCGGTTTTTCGCCGCAAAAATGATACGATACGGTAAAGTCACGCGCTGGTTCTTTGTCGAAAAATTCGACCGAGTAAGGTGTTAGTGCAAATTCCACCGGTTTTCTACCGACGACCTCAGGCTGGCCTTCACCGATTTTCAAATACCACTCCGCCACAAAAGACGTATCGCGTTTCCAATAATCCTGACTGCGGTCGATACTGTTTGCCACCGGGTAGAAAAAACTGATGCGCTGGGGAATCATGTAGCTGTGATGAAATTCCGCTCCGACGAACGGCCCGCCGACCTCGATTTTGGCATCACCTTTATAATTGACGGCCAGATCGCCCGCACCCCTACCACTTTTTGAGGAACAGCCCAATAAGACAAACAGAACAAAGATTAATCCCGGAAAAATATTTTGACAAATTTGTTTTTTTTTCATGATAATACTCAGTCTCTTTTCATTTCAGTTTAATACATTTTTTTACCGCCGTAAAATCGCCGGCATTCAGGCGAATGAGATAAATTCCCGAACTCACGTTTCGCGCGTTCCAGACTGCCGAATAATGTCCGGCCGGTTTATTTTCATTAACCAGTGTCTGTACCAGCCGCCCGGTGAGATCGAAGATTTGCAGTCTGACCGTTGCTGTTTGCGGCAGATCGTATTCAATCGTCGTAATCGGATTGAATGGATTGGGATAATTCTGAGACAATTTAAAATCTGTGGGCAATTTCTCCGGTTCGCTATGAATGGCGCTTGGCTCGGTATAAAGTTGCGCGATTTCCTCGAACGACAGCGCGTAATCGTAAATGCGGACGTCGTCCAGTGTGCCCTTAAAATTAGAGGTACTGACACTGGGTAAAACCTGTCCGATCATGAGGTCAATTGTGGTCGTTTTAATCGCACCGGAAAAAGTCGTCTGGCTGGTTAAAGCGCCATTGACATACAACAGCATATTAGTTCCGTCATAAATTCCGACGACATGATACCACTGATTCGTGGTGATTGCCGTTGGCGAGTCGAGGTCCTTGATGCCGTTGTTGATACTGGCGGTAGTCTTAATTGTCCAGCGGATTTTCTTGGTGGAAGTGATGGAAAATTTCCAGCGGTTTTCATAATTGCCGTGTGAAATCGGATAGGATTCGCGATCAGTATATAATGCTCCAGGATTCATCCAGAAACTGACTGTGATCGCCTCGGTAAAATTCAGGTTGGCACTGTTTGGCACGCGGATATTATCGGAAGTGCCGTTGAAATAATAGGCGCTATTCGACCCGCCGAAGCGGTTAATTGTCAGATCGGCGCCGTTGACCGTGCCGTGATTATTCAATCCACTCAAATCTTCGGCGTTTCCGGAAAATGGAAAATATGCGACCGGCGCGCCGATGAGGTGACTCGATGTGTCTCCGACGGCAATTAGAATGCTGTCGGTCGCTGCGCCGCCAAATTTATCGGTCACGGTGCATTGAATATAAAAATATCCGGTCGAATCAGTCGCTTTCCAGGTCGCTAAGGTGTCAGCGACTTCCAGTTCGCCGTATTTGGCCGACCAGTTGAAAGTCAATGAATCGCCATCCGGATCGGAAGCAACACATTGCAGAATCGTCGTGTCCGCCGGAGCGATTCTTCGCGCCGTCGCGGTCAGGCTGGAAATGACCGGCACCTGATTTTGGGCGGTGTAAACCTGAATCTGAATGCTGTCGGTCACCGGATCGTTGACGCCGTCGCTGACCTGGCAGGTAATTATTAAAGTTGTGTCGTTTTCCGGCATGGTCAATTCGATGACCGAGGAATCGCTATCAATTTCCGTATTTCCGATTTTCCATGAATAATGGAGTTGGTCGGCATTGCGATCAATGGTTGTGCAATAAATCTTGTATCGTCGGCCAGCTTTGAGAGCAGTCGAATCGGCCGCGATTGACTTGATACGCGGCGGATAATTGGTAACGATTTGCCCAGATCTGTAATCAACGACAATATCATTCACCAGCATTTTTTCACCGGCATAGCGAACCGTTCCACCGGCGGGCGCCAGTACTGCCAGAATGGCGGCATCGGCCGGAATGTTGATATTGGTTTCGCCGGTTACACCCGTCGCTATGAAAGTTTTGCTGACAGCGTCGTAGAGATCGACCGTTTGCGCTCCAACATCCAGAACGACTGATTTCACTTCGGTATACGGATTATAGAAAAGGTAACTCGGGAAAGCGTCTTTCTGGAAAAAATCGGTCTTGCGTAAATCGAGTTTTAAAATGCCCGCGACATTGGTCGTATCGACGATTCCGCCAAGGATGCCGACATGCGATGAACCGTACAACGCGAAGTTGGTCTCGCCCCAGCCGCCGGAGATAGCATCGCCGGTCGCAAACGGACTGATACCACTGCCAATCGCAAATTTCCGCATGGATTCATGGGCAATGACCGCATCAGGATCATACTGGTGCGCCCAGGCTTCGCCGTCCTGGTGATCGTCGGGCAGATAATTGGCATAAAACAGGCGCGAGGCGTTGGCCAGATTCAGCATCCATTTGCCAATCGCACGGGCAAAGCGGCTGTCGTAGCGCACCATCGGCACCAGCGCACCCGCCATTTCAAACCCATTCATGGCAAAGGCATAACCGTCATTTTTCGCCTCGCCGACCAGGCCGAAGCAATCGTAATCACCCCATTTACCGAGCGTCACGCCCCATTCCCGGACATTAGTTTCCGGGTCGAAACACCAGTTTACCATTTTCTCAATGTCGTAGGCCGTACCGAGTTCGGCATTCATCCGGGCGGCGGCATACACTCCATAAGGCAATTGCAATTCGTAAGACGGATTAGCAGAATAGGAATTGAGAAATTCCATCGCCAACTCGGCGCCGACCCGGTATTTGGATTCGCCGGTTCTGATCCAGGCGTTATATAGTAACCAGGCGATCGCACCAGCGGCTTCCGGTTCGGTTACGCCGGAAGTATACGGTTTCATCGTCGAAAGATACCAGCCGCGGTAATTCATTGAAGGTTTGTGCCAGGGCGCGGCACTGCCACTCATCGCAATTACCGCCTTCAGCCATTGATCACCGACGGAAGTAAATTGGTAATTAAAATCACCGGTTCCGGGATAAAGATCATAAATCTGGTAGAAAAACACGTTCGGCATCAGAGTGTACCACCAGTCATCGCCACTTTGTGTAACGGCATTGTTCAAATAAACGTTCTCTTCCGGTCGTTTATTGAACCACTCCTCGCAACCCAGCACCCAATTCCGGCCGTTTTGGTTACTTTTATCAATTCCGACCAGCGAAGCGCCAACCACCGCGGGCAGAGCATTAATGCCTTCGGCGTTGGATGGATAGGGTGTGCCGACGACAGTATGTAATCCGAAACTGGAATGATTCGGGTAATTGATCGTGTTATTGTTAATCCAAACTAACGGCAGATAGGTTCCGGTCTTGGTCAGATCGAAAACGAGATTGTCATAACCCAGCGCGACCTGTTTCCAGTCGCGCATCAGATACGGCGATGGCAGATTTGGCATCTGCTCGACACGTGAAATGGCAATTTGTTGGGAATATCCTCGCGTCATAACGATCCCCACGAAAAACACTAACATCAGTAAAATTTTACGGGAAGATTTCATTGCTTTATTTCGGTTGGTTTTGCGGTTTGTCTTTCTCCTCGACACCATCAATTGAAGTTAGGAGATTCCACGTTAAAAGTCCAATCGCAATGTAAACCGATTGGCCGCCTGCAAGCGCCCGAAGTCAGCATAAGCATAATCAAATTTGATATACGACTGGCCGAACATTTTATACCGCAAACCGCCGCCGAATGTCAAACCTTCTTCGGTGTCCGACTGTCTGATCGCCTGAAATCCGCCACGAACATACAGCATTTCCAGAATCGAGATTTCAGTGCCGACATTAACACTTTCCGTGTTGTTGATAGGATGAAAAGCATCGGCAGTGATCGTCATCCGATAATTCTTTCTATCAAGTAGATCGTATGCAAGCCCGATCTGCATATTCAACGGCAAAGGCCATTCGTCGGTGATGAGCTTTCCCATTATACGGTCGTTGTTGCCGTCAATACTCGGATCGGCATCATAGTAAATGATCAGGTCACTGCCGTCCATCATCATCGACGGGCCGAAATTCGTGATCGTCGCGCCAATCCTCAGACCGCGAAAATTTGTCCGGTAAAGGGTACCGATGTCAAATGCCACGCTCCGGGCTTTTTCGTGCCAGACGCGTTCCTCGATATATTTTCCAGTCATGCCGACCGAAAACCGATCGGTTAAAGCGAAAGAGTACGTTAGGCCGAAAGCGTAACTGGTGGCGTCAAATTCCTCTCCGGTTCCGTCCGGATAATCAACAGTTCGCACAGCCATTTTCGGAACAGTCATTGCATCTAAGAAAACACCGGCGGATCCCCAACGTCCAAACGGAATGACAGCGCCCAGATAATTAAAACTGATGTCAGATAGCCATTCAACTCTTTCAAATACCGCCTCCGCATTTTGCATACGTGCAATACCGGCCGGATTCCAGTAAAGTGCCGAAACGTCATTCGCAACGGCCACGAAAGCGCCGCCCATTCCGATCGCCCTTGATCCGACGCCGACTTCGAGAAACGACGCCGCAGTCGTGCCGACATTCGTCAGTCGCCCCGAACCAGCGTATATTACCGAGGTGGTAATTAAAACGATCGCAAATAATCTTTTAACATTTGACGTCATATTTTACCTCAATCATTGTGTATGAAAGGCCACAAAGTCGATCTTGCGGGCCAATCCGATATCTGTGGTCTTGACAGCCATCAGATTTTCTGTAAATATTTTAATGTTTTCCTTTTTCTTCAACTGTGTAGTATAGTCGGCAATATAATTCCCAATCGCCGAAGATGCGTTAGCCGTGTCGGAATTCTGTGAATAAAATTGACGACCCAATTGTGAAATCATCTTACGGGCTAAAAGGCTTTCTTTGCGACTTACCTTTTCTTCGATCACCGATGACCGACGGTCAAGCCGTTCCTTTTTCCCCTGCTCGGATAAAACCCAATCGCGGGCATACATTCCAACGGCATTTGTAAGACTTTCACGCAAATGTCGCTCGCTCTGATATGAAATTTTCACCGGGTTGACTTTATAATTCAAAAGCACATCCGCCACTGACATGTGCCCGGATTTGAAAACCGCTATATCGTCATTGAGAAATTTGCGTTGATCCGACGAGATCGAATTAATTTCCTCATTTGAAATATATTGCGTAAGCGTCTCGCTTTTCGTTGGTCGGTTTTTCCAGATATGAGCGGTCAGCGCATTGAGAGCAGCGGCTTTGATGATCACATTCTGCGGCTCCATAATCTGCCGGATGTATGTTGCAGCAACTTTTTCCTCTTTTCGCATTCTCAACACTCCATGAATGCTCTCGCGGTTAACCTGGAAATCATTTTCACGGAGCAGGACTTCACGCTCTTTTTCAACTATCTGAAAAACATGATAGAGTCGGCCGTCAAAAAACGGGACGGAATTCTGTTTTATCGGTAAATTGTAGAGCAAATCCGTTACATCCGCCGGTACATCCGACCACTTGACTTTATCGGCGATGCCGGAACCAGGAACATTCACCTGTTGAGCGCCCGGAAAGAGCGGCGTATGTTTAAATTGGCGCGTACCGAATGAGACTTCCCGCGCGATAACTGCTTGATCGCTCACGAAATGCTGGACGAACAGCGTGGTTTTTCGCCGTTCGAAAGCCGTGCGTTCTTCAGATTCTGCAACAGTAACTGGCTTGCGGACATGTTTCAGATACAGTTCGCGATTAATGGCCAGGCGTGTATAAAAATCGACGGACTTTAACAAGAGCGGATCGTCATCTAATTTCTGGCGTTCGGCCTGACGTGCCAGCACAATCGTATCAATCAATTGGTTCAGCACGGCTTGGCGCGCTTTAACGTTTTTCTGACCGGTTAAGGAACGCGGTGACATTTCGTAAGCGAAGGCAAATTCACCGGCGGTGATCACCCGGCCGGCGACTTTTGCGACCGGAACGTCTTCTGTTTTGCGGGAACAATTGGAAAAATGGGCGCAGGCAACCAGCAAACTTACTAAAAGGAAAAAGTGGTGATATTTGAATCGATTTGTCTTCACTTGATAAGCGCGAATTTTCCGATTTTTGTCCCGACACCCGGTGCATCGACGTGAAATATATATATCCCGTAGGCAATCTCATTCCCGTCTTTTGATAAAATATCCCACGGTTCCATACCATCGTCCGCTGTGCTGCTATGCTCGATCGTATCGACCAGATGACCGCGAATGTTATATATTCGGATCGTACAGATTCGCGGCAAATGGAAGAAGTGAAGGCGTCTTTCGCCACGACCATATTTGTATGTATTGGCCGGTTCCCAGGATGCTGTAACCACATACGGATTCGGTACGACACAAATGTCGTCCAATTCCGACTTTGCAAGCGTGTTGCTGGAATCTGCTCCTTGCAATGTAAAACGGAAAATATCACCCTTTCGGAAAGGCTTTTTCAATTTCAGAAACAGCTTTTCACCCGGTTCGGGCGGATCGACCGTCGTCCATATCGTGTCGGCATATGGTACGCCGGCAATCCACGTCGTATCAATCTCAAATACAGGACTGAGACGAATCATCCAGGATGTGTAATTCTTGAATATAAACTGCGCATCCGGAATGATCAGAACCATATCGTCACCGGAACTATACTTCGCGTCACCATCATTATCGATCAACGCATACTTGACTTCCACGGAATCCGTAACATTGTATATTCTGACATTCGACGGGTATGCTTTGTAACCGAGCACTTTCATTGTGGTCGTATAAACCGTATCATAGAATGTAACCTCGAAATCCGCCGGTAAGTTCAGATTCAATCGGTATCCTGCCACATCTTCGTTATTGGGATTCAACCTGACCTTCAGCACATAGTCGGAACTGCCGACGATAAATCCACTCTTATTTTCATCCAACGTGATGTCTGTGTCGTTGTATACCGTTGCCGTTATACCGCAGACAACCGGGCTTTCGGTGCCATACAGATCGACATAGGTCGAATCAAGAATCAATGTATCGGCAGTAACATTCCGGATTTGATAGTACGGATATTTCTGGGTATGATACTTTGTGTCTTCCAGAAATGTCATTTCATAAGTGGTCAATCCGGATGGAATCTTGAACTTTTCAACAAGGTCAATACTCACCGAACCTGTCCCCGGACCGACATGATCGATATCTCCGTTAACGTTGGCAGGAATGTATCCGGCGGAGGCGGGGCGCGGCGTTGCGATCGCGCAATTGACATCCGTAAATGTCACCTGGCCAAGCGAATTGGAATTGATAATGGCGGAACATTCCGACGGTTGAAGACCTTCAACGCCGTTTGTACTGTACATGTAATAGCCATAGTCGTAAGAGACGATGGCATAATAGTACGTTTGTCCGTTTTTAACATCTTTATCCGTATAAGAATGACGGAGGCCGATGTCTTCTCCCTGATTGAACTGAATGCCGTAAATAGCCACCGGATGCGGCCCGGTTTTTCCATCCTTCAAATCGAACTGCGCGATCGGTTTCCGGTATGTAGCGTTACCATAAGCATCGGTAATGACCTTGCTTTCCAGAAAATCGGGCTCAGTACCGCGATAAATCATATAACCTTCAAAGTCGTATTCCTGAAGAAACGGATCGTAAGACCTTTCAGCAACATCGTCCCAAACCAAAGTCACTTCGCCATCGCCCGGATATATTTTCAATGTCGGTTTTAGCGGCGGCTTGGCAAACTGATAATCGGAATTATAGATTTGCTGAACGGTCTTCTTATTTTTAAATAAATCTGCCCGGTCCTCGCCGAACAGGAGAGCCATTGAATAACGCTCGGTTTGGTTATGTGTTAAAGGAAATGGACCGGATGAAAAAAACATACTGAGATTATTTGGTTGAACGATCTGATCCATAGGCAATGGCGCTTTTGCGAAAACCCGGTAATCTTCTTCATCATTGGTCAATTCATAAGTGTGTGTCGCGAAAATTTGAAATCCGGTCAATCCGATCTGATCGGATTCGTCCGGATCGGTTTCGTTATAGTTCGGCTCGCCGTCGGTCGGCATGCCGTCGCCTTCTCCTTCATCGGGTGATTCATATTGCATGTCATATGGACCGATGCCGTCTGCACCCACATCGTCATTCAGGGGCTCATCCGAATCCCAGGTGCCATTGGCGTTGACGTCCGTATATGGCGTCCAGTCGCAGTCCTCATCGGAAGACCAGTGCGCTTTGGGCGGATAAAGATAGGTTTCGAGGAATAACGCCCAATCAGAATCGCTGAATCCGTAGGGCGATTCGCCCAAATATGTTCCGGGGCCGTCACTTTCGCGTGCCTCATCTGTCATTCCGTCGTTATCATTGTCTTTGCCGTCACTGGAGATTCCCGGACTTTCCAAAAACGCATAACCGGAGTATCCGATCGGATACCAGTTACCGGGATAACCAACCGCTCCGGGCGGGCCGTATGCAAAAGCAATATCAAGATCGGTGTCGTATTCTCCAATATTCTGAATGTTTCCACCGACGCCGCCGATTCCCCAATCAATGTATTCGGCAAAGTAAGATTTGGCATAATCGTGGGTGGATTCGTTCGTTATGTCATACAGCCAGAAAATACAATCTTCCGCCAGCACCTGGCTCCATTGGAACCCGCGGGCTTTAACAACCAACCCCAGACCGCCGCGAGTCGTGTCACGGTTATCGCAGTAAAAACTCATCTCCAGATTTGGCTCTTTGTCGGGATTATCATCAAACACGAATATGGTCTCTAAATCGGCATTCAAAACACCTTTCCCAAAATAGCCATCCCAGTATCCAGCCCAACTTAGCGGCTGATCCGGCCATGTATCCGGCCATGTGTCCGGATTGTTGCTCATCGCTGGCGACGTATTAAATTGTTCGTCCATATTAAACCAGAGTGGCCGAGGCTCGAAGCCCCACGGAACGCCATCCGGCGATGTATCGACGAATTCGCGATATTGTGTTTCCATCGGATGAATCGTCTCACCGTTCAAATTTTGCGTTTCGGCTGAAACGATCAGAGTTATATCGTCAAGATAATGTCGTTCAGCGCTCGGCCAACAGCCGGAGGGCTCGTCCGGATAATCGCCGACCTCACAATAATTCCAGAACAATGTTGATACGAGGTTGCCGTTCATCAGACCGCGCCGGCGATATTGTCGATGTCCGCGCATACTCGAAGGAGTTTGCGCCAGCGCTATCACTTCCGGAAGCGCTAAAAGAATCATAAGCAGGAAAATTGCTATTTGTTTTCTTTTCATAATCAATATCTTCTTTTTGATTTTATTAATCTTGACCGAAAGCGACCGAACAACCGATAGTGACATTACGCGGTTCGTCATAATAATTCGGCTGAATTGACCACTCTTCCTGTGTCCCGTAACCACGATAGGTTTCAAAGATCATGTTATAATTGTAATCGGCAGAACCGCTGGATGAATAGACTTCCAGATTATTTCTCCGGTCGAGAAGATTCGTGATTTTGATAAACGGCGAAATCATGACATTTTTAACCTGAAAATCTCTGGATAAATTCAGATCGAATACCATTGTCATCGGTTTACGTTCGCCGTTCAGGACACGATTGTTGTAATAAGGAGATTCACGCGTATAAGGCGTGCCACTGCCGATTTTTCCGATCAGGCTGATATGAAATCCCATCTGGGTTGTCGTGGTTGTAAGATTAAGCGAATGAGTTTGATCCCAGTCCAGCGGTTGACGTTTTTTCTCGGACTGGATCGGTGGATCCGATTCCTGATTCTTGGATTCATCCAACGGATCGGAGGCATTGCCGGTTGCTGATTGATATGTATAATCGACCGAAAAGCCGATCCCGCCGGGCGTTTCGCGCTTTTCTAAAGCCAGGGTCACGCCTTTGATGTTCGCATAATCTCGGTTAATGAAACGCCAGAATTTGCCGCCATAAATGTCCGTCATCGTAACCTGACCGATCAGGTCGCGGATGTCTTTATTGTAACCGGTAATGTCAATCGTTACATTGCCGGTTATTGCCTGTTTTAATCCGATCTCATAACTGACTGTCTTTTCGGGCTTCAGTTCGGCATTGCCCATGATATTAAAACTGCCGCGAGGAGGCGTGTCGCCGCTTAACTGAACAAGTGAAACTTCAAAATCGGGATTGATATAAAGATGCTCGTAGTTTGGAATCTGAAAAAAGTGACCATAAGAAAAATGGATCACACCCTGATCGGAAATCGGATAGGCAATCCCGATTCGCGGGCTAAACTGGCTGGATACTTTGGCGTTACGTTTTTCGGCGCCAACCGTATTATAAAATTGCGTGGGTACGACGCCATCCGGCTCGAAATAATCATAGCGCAGACCGATATTGATAATCATCTCGCCGAACTCGATCTTATCCTGAAGATAAGCCGCTATTTCATAAGGATCGTGAACATAAGAGTTATTATACCATGACGAATCCGAAGGAATCCGGATAACGTCACTTTCATCAAAATATATTTGATATTCGTGCAACCTGACATGAACTTTTTTCAGACTAACTCCCAAACCGACATTTTGATTTTTCGTCATTTGACTGCGCAAATCTCCCTTCAGAATTTGGGTACGGTTATTCCGAAAATGGTGCCACATACGCATTCCGCCGGTAGAATATCCGTTCGAGTTTGTCGCCGTCAGATAATCTATCGGAACATAGCGGGAATCGTTTTTATCCTTATAAACATATTGTCCGAAGCCCGTAAAAAAGTTGGAATAATTGGCAGTTAAAAAAGTATTCTGATTGAACATGTGAGTGTACTGAAGCGAATTCTGGTAACTCTCACTTTCATAATGATAATTACCATCGGGATTATATTTGAACAGCCGGTCGTAATCCCGATAATTTTCCTTTTCATAAAAACCGGTGTAATTTATTTTGTCCATGCGGAAAATCTTAAAACTAAGTTTTCCCTGGAGTGTTTTCAGGTTATGAGGATTCAACGACACGTAGGCGCTGTCGCCCGTAGATTGAATGACTTGTTGTGTCGGATCATCCGAAAAATATGAAAAATCGCTTGGCTGGAAAATCCTTCGTCCGTACATCCAGCCGTCGGTTTGATAAGACCGACCTAAAAGAGAAAATGACATTGTTTTCCCGAGCAAAGGTACGGGACCGCTCAAATTAAATTGATAATTGGTGGTGCTCAACGGATCGATGTCGCCAATATGCATGAAAGTCTCCGAGTGCGAACTAAGGTGATCGCCAAAATACATCGATATTTTCCCGGAATAATTTTCCTGACCTTCCTTTGTAACGATATTAACGATACCGGACATGGCCTGTCCGTATTCGGCATTGAACGTACCGCTGATTACTTCGACTTCCTGAATCATGTCGCTTTCAACATCAAACAAATTATCGCCGGAATAGGCGTCGTTCATTGGAACACCATCGACGATATACATAACTTCTCCGGATCGACCTCCGCGGAAGTGACCTTCAACCACACCGGCCTGAAGTTCAATGATCTCGCTCAGGTTTTGAACCTGAAGTTGATCGATCTGATCGGAATTCACCCGAAAAGAGGTGGATGTAACGTCCTTCTTGACGATAGGACTTTCCGCCAACACGATGACTTCTTCACCGGATAGTACTTCGGTAGTCATTTCAAAATTCGCCGGTGTGGTCAGATCGACCATGACCTGAACATTTCTTTGAATGACTCCCTGATACCCGATCATCATCGTTTTCAGAGAATACGTTCCGGGTGTTACATTTACAATGGAGTAATATCCGTCGTTATCGGTCGCCGCTCCCATATAGGAACCTTCTACCAAAACATTGACCCCGATTAACGGATCTCCCGTTTGTTTATCGATAACTCGCCCGGCAATCTTTCCAGTCGTTCCCGCAAACAAAGAAGAAACCAGAAAAAAAACAGTCATCATGCACGGTACAGTACTTCGTTTCATAAAAGGTCCCTCGCCATCTTTTCTGATAATCCTCCGAAGACATAGGAGCCTTCGGAGGATTATCATACTTCCGGAAATTAACGCATGAGAACCATCTTGCTGGCCACACGCTGTTCACTGGTCGTTAAAACATAGAGATACATACCGGTCGGTACGTTCTCTCCCTTATCGTTTTTCGCGTCCCAAATGATCGCATGATAGCCGGATTCCTGGACGGTTTCAGCCAATTTTCTAACCTGATGTCCCAACACATCATAAATCGTCAGACTAATTTTGCTCTGTTTCGGAAGAATATATTCGATCGTTGTCTCCGGGTTAAACGGATTCGGATAATTCTGCAGTAAAATGTACTTGTCCGGAACATTGACGATTTTATTTCCGGTCGGTCTGATCGCGTTGCCGGGAGCATCTACCATTTTTTCGACGGTAAAGTCATCGAAATAGGCAGTACCAGTAACGGCGCTGTTGAATCTCGCGCGCATCGAAAAACCAGTCGCATTCTCGGTCGCCTGCTCGG